>QWCL01000011.1_pt1 | contig 101731 bp, 73 predicted proteins | sample 1972551 | NCBI WGS metagenome assembly QWCL01 (sample SAMN09866709, study PRJNA288562) | Human oral metagenome isolate term2_saliva, whole genome shotgun sequencing... | isolation source: mouth | host: Homo sapiens | place: USA: California
GCATTAGAGTAGCGAATTATAAAGCGATCCCCCTCCTTCATCTGAATTTTTGGAATGAAGAATGAAGAAGCTGGTCGGGGGGTAGGGGAAATAATTGTTCTTTTAGTTATAATGGCAGATTCTAATTTATAAATTTTTTCACTAGCTTCTTGTAACCCGGCATTGGTTGTGTTAGATAGTTGAGTGTACAAAGTTTCGTATTTTACGGAAACTGATGCTTGAGTGCTACGAATCTGTTTGATCTGATCTTTATTTTGCTTGACGTCTCCGATTACGGTAGTAAGATCTGTCGTGATTTGATCCACTGCCTCCGTGTATACTTTATGTTCTATCGTGGGATTTCCTTTGAGCACAGGATTTTCACTGCTGTCCACTTGCGCAACCCATTTCTTTCCATCGGAAATATAAAGCTGTCCGAGGTGATCAGTTGCTTCACTTCCTTGCACAGCGACCAATGCCCACCAACCTTTTTCGGGTGTGGGGTACGCATCGCGGAGTTGTTCTTCGGTTTTGAACAATCCTTTATTTGCCGCCTTGATGTTCTTTGCTTCAAGCCAGCCATTCACGATAAGATTGTGGCCGATTTTAGCAGACCCTCGTATCGCGGAATTACCTCCGATGGTAATATCTCGTCCGACTGCCATATCTCCGTCAAACTGCTCTGTAGGAATTGAACTATTCATAGTCGAATATAGTTTTGGCCAAGGTACTCATTGCGGCTGCTCGCTCGTTTGCACCGTAGGCGGTTAATACTAAGGCTGCAGTCGTATAGATGACTGCGGTATAGCAACGCTCGCTGATGTCTATTCCGTCTGCTTCGTCGATCATCGGGTAAGGAATGTACGAAGCACGTTGCACATAGGCATTGTTTTTTTTACAACTATAAAACTCCAGTGCTTTGCCCTCTGGGCGATTGACAATGGCACATACAGGTTTTTGAGTATTACCACGTATTCCTTTATACCGAGACGATTGTAGATCATACAACGGGTCGTTTACATAAATAGCTGTATAACAGGTACGCTCCCAATCACTCATGCGAAAAGCGATAAGTCGCATAAAGTCGTCAGGCAGTAGAGTCCAACCGCTCCCGTTTGTTTCCCAATAGACGGATCTCCCAAAAAGGTGGCCCTCTTCTAAGAAATGCGCGGGAGCGGTAGACTCTACGCGCTGTACGGCTTCAACAATCTTTGAGCGAATAATATCATTTAACGATAAGGTGTCAATATCCCCATCGTTGATGAGCTGTTCATTTGTCTTGTTTTCGTCAATGGCAATACGCACATCTCGCTCTACGACTTCAATTTTATACACCATATCGTTGTACCTATTATTCTGCGACGAAGTTGATTTTTACACCAAAGGTCTCGCCGACTGATACAATGTCTGCGCGATTTTTCAGCACATTGCCCTTTACACCAAAGCTTCCTACAAGGTAATCTTTGGCTTCTTGGTTGGTGCTGAATTCGACCTCTGTCAGTTCCTTTTTCCCTTCATTGATCAAACCCGCTTCGTTCTCCGAAACGTTTTGTGCTTTCCCTACAGAAGATTCGCTTGTCCCCGGGGCGTAGGTCTCTCCGCCTTCTTCTGCCATAGGCGTGCTGACAGATTTACGATTCGTGCCACTATCAAAGTCGATCTCTTCATCAAGCTCAATAACATTGATTCGTTTGATGAATCCACGCAGGTACAAATCGCTGTTTTCAATAGCGTGCTGCGTCATAAAGTCCGAAGTAGTGAATTTTGCAGGGTTCTGCCCAATTGATGTAATACTCCCATCTGTAAACTGGACTTTGAGACGGGCTTTCCCCATAGGAATAATGGCTTGATACTCCATCATTCCGTAGACACCATAGGTGATACTTTTCTTTTTCATATAGAATAGGATTCTAATAAAGAAAGGCGGACGGCATCACTACCTGTCCGCCTTTGCCGGTTGATTTTACTTATGGATAGGCTTATTGGGTCGCCATGAACTCACCGGAATACTCCTTCCATGCGCTCTGCTTGTATTGCCACATCTGACCGCTCATGGCTTCTGCATTGATGGCCGGGCAATCTTTCAGGAGGTAGTAAACTCCGCCTTCAATCGGTTGCGTGGGAGCGGTGTCGCTATTCCACAAATGAATTTGGGTAGAAGCAGAGTTCTTGTTGTTGCCTTCGCCGTTAATCCAAATATGGCACGATCCCTTGAGAGCAAGTGCGTCCCACACAAGGAGCGACTCACGTGTTGCTTCTTCGCCTTCTACGCGATCTTTCGTAGAGTGTTCGGCCGAATATTGGTAGTGAATCAAGCGGTCTGGAGCAACGACGAATGCCGAATTACTCCACTTCAAGCGATCAATGGTCGGATCGTGCTTAAACTCAATGTCGCCAAAGACCGTGTGGAAATTCGTAACGACCCAACCAACGGCGTTCGTCTTAGTGGAAATTTCGATTTCCGGATGCTGTGAGTAGTCGATACATTGGATATTTTCCAAAAAGTTCTTACCGGCAAGAGCGATTACGATCTTGGGAACGTCTTCTCCCGTGAAGATCATCTTAGCCAAGGCAATGATTTCCTCGTAAGTCCACTTCCCGGAATGCTGCAGCTCCTTCTTTACTTGATAACGCACACCTTCTGAGAAGTAGATGGTCTGCGTACCCACCTCCGGTGTCTGTACTTGCATCTTACCCTTTCGACCTGCATAAAGAGTGCGATTGCCACGCACCTTGAAGTTGGTAATCGCGGCTTCGGCGATAACAGCCTTTCCGAATGGAATTTTCTTTTTCTGCGCTTCATAGTAATCAGATACAATCTGATTCATGCCACGCTTTTGAAGATAAACAGTTGTACCTTGAGGAACAATGAGATCAGGGTCGACTTTTTTCTGCGTCTCGTAGAGAGCGTTTGACAAAATGATAAGGGTTGTTCCTGCGGGAATCTCGGGAGTAGTGCAATACTCGTCTGTGCTGTTCGCTTTCGGTCCATTGACGGCTCGAACAATCGGATTGTTTGTAGTGGGGTCTTGGCCTGTTACGAAGAGCATGAGGTCATAGCCCGGCGTCTTCGTTGTTCCATCTTCAGCATATCCGTCCACACCTTGGACAAGCAGTGTTCCATGCGGACGAGGGATGTCTGCATCATTTGCGAGTAGGGGCAAAATGAACTGTTTGGCTGTCCCAGCAGTCACTTTGGTCGTCGTAGTTACGCTGGAACGGGGCTCGTCAATCATATAGTGCTCAACCTCGGGGGACGTTACACGAACTTTTCGTGCCTTGAGCATTAGTTGCATCAACGGGGTGTCATCACTTTTGAACTTGTAAAGTTCATCATCGAGATCTGCTTCTACGAGGTTGCCTGCTCCTACTCCACCGGTCGCACCGGCAACTGCGCTGACTGTTGTCGGCGCGCCGGGAACTTGTGTCTTAGCACCAGCCGTTCCCGATGATACGGTGGGATTTTTTCCACCTACTTGTACGGTTTCTCCGTCCATGTCTTTGTTTTTTAGCTTGTGAATAATCTATTTACTATCGGTCTGAACGATGCCACCGGGGCTAATTCCTCCTGTTGCTCTCGCGAGATTGCTCACGGAAGCAATGCCCCCCGGCACCTGTGTGCGTAGTCCTGCGCTGCCTGTTGCTGGGTGCTGCGGTTTATCCACGTTGGGAAACTTTACGACTTCACCTCTCATTGACTACATCGCTTCACTTGCAAGAGCGAAGATGTTTTTTGCGTGCTGACCACCCGGTGCGCCTCCGTTTTTGCCGTTCAGTGGCGATGTACCGTCCCCCTTATTCTGCTTGCGTAAAGTCTCTACAATTTTCTCGTTACGCCCTGCAACACGCCCTTCTTCACCAGCAGAAGCCACGTCGTTGTCATGGTTAAGGGCGTTAACAAACATCTCCAAGGTTTCGCGTGTAAACTTCCCCATGACCCCATCGCGTACCACGTTGAGCATAGCCTCTGCCACAGCGTCAATTTGCTCATCGTCCATTCCGCGCTCTGCTTGGAATTGGCGTAGGGTTTCAAGAGTGGCATCCATGTTTTTCTCGTACTCCTCGTCGAGCTGCTTCGACTTGGCTACTCGCTCTACATATTCCTTGTTTGCCTCAGCAATCTTATCCTGCATATCAGGATTGTCAAGCACGTCCTTAATTTCGAGGCCAAAGTTTTTTACGAGTCCCAATACTGGGTCGTTCCCTTTGTGCATGTCGGCCAAGAACTGGGCACTACGAGGGTCGGCGGCAAACATATCCGACATCGCTTTTTCTCTGCCTTTGTAGCTGTCAATATCCTGCTCGAATTGGTCGTAATCGTCGGAAATTTGCCCATAAATTTCTTCGTCATCCTCAAACTTCTTGTCGGGATACTTGTTTCGCAATCGCTCCAAATGCTGGTCGCGCCTGCTCATAACTCCGTCGTTTTCAGCCATTGTTTGCAATGTATAAAGTGTATGATATATTCACTTGCGAATATAAGGCTTACTGATATAGCCCTGCTTTTAACTTTTGCGACTTGGTCTTCGTAACTTTGAAGAAACCAATAAGCCGTTTGTCTATGAAACATTTGGGGAGTATTCTTGATTTTACGCACGAACGTAACTGCGATCTCATGAGAGCTTATCGGAAGAAAATCGAAGAAGCAAATACAATTGTAATGCCTGTTATTTTTGAACTCGTATCTCAATCTCCTGCATCACGATTTTGGGTAAGCGAAGAGAGGGCGGCTATTGTAATTTCTGCAATGGCCGCAGGTAAACCAATGCCACGTATGAGGGAGAACAAACGAGAAATGTTTGAAGAAATATACCGTAGGTTCACAATATTACGAGAACAGCACCCACATAAATCAGTGTACGAGTTGGTGTCACTAATCGTTAATCAACCCGCACCGAAATTCTATCTCACAGCCCGAACGGTAGGAGAGTTTATTTACCGCATTAAAAATGGATGGGATGACAAACAGTACAGAAAAAACAGAGATTGCTGAATTGCTGGCAGAGAACAATCGACGCAATGAGGAAATGTTTGCAACATTCAACCCTGTCACAGGAGAAGGCTCCATTGGAGATCGTATTTGCGTAAGCATATCAGATTTCGCTATTCCTAAACAATGGCTACCTATTGAGATGATGGGAGTACCGTTTGTGAAGAAACTTGTCAAGGCCGGCTCTATCGATAAGTTTCTGTCGTCTGTTCTTCAGGTTGAGCCCAACGATGTCGACCGTACTAAGGTTTCCCGAAAGTTGATCCGTTTGCGAATCAAGCATGACTTCCCTTTTTGGGCAGCAATTTTGATTTACATCCACAACAAAAAAGCCGGGAAGGACGTCCTCTTCCGTCTGTATTATCCGCAACGCGTCTTAGTAAATAAGTTTGAAGCAAAAAGGAAAGCTGGTTTACCTATACGTGTTATACTACTAAAAGCGCGTCAATGGGGAGGTTCTACGACAACTCAAATATACATGGCGTGGCTGCAGTTCAATCATCGTAAGGGGCTGAACTCGCTCATTATTGCCCACCAAGGGGCTGCCTCTGATGAGATCAAGGATATGTTCGATCTGATGATCAAGCGGTATCCGGTAGAATTTCTACATGATCTTGGAGCGGCTTACTCTGAGAACGAACCTAAAATGGTGAGTGTCGGGAAATCGGGCTCTACTCATCGCGTTCCACAACGCAATTGTAAAATCAAAGTCGGTACAGCAGAGCGTCCCAATGGATGCCGAGGTGGTGCTTATTCTCTTGTTCACTTGTCTGAGGTCGGACTCTGGGCAAAGACTGATGGGAAATCTCCACAAGATATAGTTCGTTCTGCTTGTTCGGGGATTCTCTTTGAACCGTTTACGATGATTGTAATGGAAAGTACGCCCAATGGTACCGGCAATTTCTTTCACACGGAGTACACTGCAGCGGCTGATCCAACGATAAAATCACAATACGAAGCACTATTTATTGCGTGGTTTCAGATTGAACTATACCGGAAAGAGTTTTCATCCACCTCTGAAAAACAGGCTTTTGCAGAGTGGCTGTATCGAAATCGGGAGAATGCTTATGTGGCATCAAATCGTGAGGAAAGTGGACGCTATCTGTGGTCATTGTGGGAGAAAGGGGCTACACTGGAGGGTATCAACTGGTATATAATAGAACGCTCGGGCAAGGATGATTTCGCCGTAATGGCTTCGGAATACCCATCTGACGATGTGGAAGCTTTTGTTCATTCTGGCGCTATGGTATTCGACAAATACAGAGTACAAAAGTTTGAGCGATTTTGCATTCCTCCTCGGTTTGTCGGAGAAGTTTATGCTGATGCAGACGAGGGGGAAAAGGCTCTTTCAAATCTGCGCTTCAAAGAAGATTTACAAGGTCAATTGGCGATATGGGCAATGCCTGAAACCTTCGAAGACGGAGAGGTCGCTCACCGATACCTAACGGTTGTAGACGTTGGTGGGCGCTCAAATAAGTCCGACTGGTCTGTTATAGTTGTCTTCGACCGAATGAGTATGATTGACGCCAGCGAGCCTCCGTCAGTAGTTGCGCAGTGGTATGGGCATTGTGACATTGACAGACTTGCATGGCGGGCGGCACAGATTGCGGCGTTCTATGATAACTCCTTACTTGTCATTGAATCTAACACCTTAGAAACACATGATAAGGAACGGCAGATTGAAGGGGGAGACCAATCTCAATACATCCTTAATCAGATTTCGGATACATACCCTAACCTTTATGCGCGTAAACAATCAGAGGATGAGATACGCGAAGGTGCGCCTCGGAAATATGGTTTCCATACTAACGTTCTGACAAAGCCGATGATTATATCAACCTTAATCAAGGTTGTACGAGAACAATTATATATCGAACGGGATAGACGCTGCCTTTCGGAGTATATAACCTATGAACGTAAAAAAAATGGGGCGTATGGAGCAATTACGGGGAAACATGACGACTTGCTAATGACACGTGCTATAGGAATGCACATTTGTTATAATGAGATGGAAAGGCCTTATTGGGTCGCCAACACATGCAGGAAAATCAAAAAAAATAGAAGCCCCGTTTCCGAGGCTTCTATCTAAGTGTTCACGAGGGCTGTAACATCTGCTGTGCTTGATTCACAGCTTCCATGTTTACATTCTGTTGTGCTCTTTGGGCAAGTTCTGGCGATAAGCCTTCCGGGACTTGCCCTTGTTGTAGCTGCTCTTTTTGCGACTTAATGCTCTGTAGCAATTCATCCGCAAATGGGAAATCGCCATGTTCGAGCAACTGTTCCACACTGATTGCATTGGCTTGCCATAACTGCATGAGCATGTCATTGGTCAACGTGCGGAAGGCTGGCGTTGCTGTACTTTCTACAACGCTCAAATCAAACTCCACGTCGCGTATTTTTTGAGGATCATATTCAACGATGGTGGAATTTTTACCGGCGATGTTGAATACGCGCCGAGTGTCGTAGAACTGTTGAATGTTCTTGACATCCTTATATGCTCCGTCTCTGATAAAAGCGGAGAAGGTGTCGAGCAAATCTAACAACGAGGTCGTGGCGTTTTGTGCCTGTTGGTTGTATAAACTTGCGGACATTCCCGAGTAGCCCGGCTTACCTTGTATTGCTCCATTCACGCCGGAAATATCTTCGAAGAATTTCAACTGGAGGTGCAGCAGCTCCGAGATACCTATGTTTGTGCTATTGTTAGCTATTTGTTGTGGCAAAACATTCCCTGCCTTTGGGGTCTTTATCATGATTATTCCATTGAAACGCGACCACTCGTCGGCCACATCCTCCATGGACATTCCCTTGGGTAAACATTCTTCGGGGAACAAAAGCACGCCCTTGGCGGAAGCTCGCATAATCCAATCATACATTGTGATAAGGCGATTAGTGTATCGCTGTTGGTCTATCACGTTGCTTACAAACGAGTGTATCTCTCCGTCTATGAAAGGGTATGCCTTGAAAACATAAGGGTGGCTCTTGTGCTCGTAAGGCGTTTCACCCTCCTCGAGTATATCACCGAAAGGAGTAAGCATGTAGTAGTACCAATATGAGTCCATGAACCACTCATAGCGGATAAGGGGTACATCCTCTTCGTTTATTCCAAATTCTTGCGCTTGTTGAAGACGCTTATTGTTCTTATCTATGACAAGTTCTTGGAAATCCTCAACTTCAACCTTAAAGACGTCTCCATTATTTACGTCGTGGCAGCGCACTCTTGGTTTGCTCTCTTTGCGCCACACTTCTATTACCCGACATCTCGTCAAATCAAAGGGGACAAGAAAGTCATAGTTGTCTTGAAGAGGGTAGCCGAAATCATTATAGACAGCTCCCAAGTAACTTTTGTCCTTTGCAAATTTATAGATCTCTGCCAATCTTGCGTACTCCTCAGGGCTATGGGCAAAACGTTGGCACAAATCTTCAAAGGAGATGTCATGGATCTCTCCTACGCATGAACAGTCCAGCCCACGAAAATCCCTCATATTGTTGTCGACGAAGAAGTTGTTGGGTTGTACATAGTCTGTCCAGCAATCCAACTTGTCCTCTCGCCAACCGAACCACTTGCGCTGAACCACAAATCCTGATATTAGGAACTCTTCCATACATCGAGCATTTATCTCGGTCATTCGATTTAACTGCATGTTGCACTGCAACACGGTGCTCATCGTTTCCCCATAACGCTGTTCATCTCGATCACGTGCAGTGCATGTCGGCTCTTTGGACTGACTGCGATATACACCCAATACGGCTTGCACCATACGACGAATAAGATTGTTCTTCAATGGAACATTGCCCTGCTTCTTGATAAGGTCTTCCTCCTTCATCTGCTTACCATCTACACACACCATATCTTCCCACTGCCTACCATAGGTGTAGTTCTTGTTACGCTCTCGGTCTCTTCGAAAGGTTTCCATCGCGAGCCAATACTGCTGCGCTTGCCATAACACCTCGAAGGCTCGACTATTCCCGAGACGACGTTTGGACGAAGAAATGCTGTCAAGCTCTTCATCCGGCATGATTGCACTTAGTCTATGTAATTTTTCCATTGCCACATTTGATAAACTTTGGGACGGTGCAAAAGTAATACTCTGCACCGTCCTTTGTAGATTAACTATTGCTGCTTCTGAAGTCGGATCTCTTTAAGCATATTGTCGCGTGTACTAAACATCGTCTTGGTTATCTCATCAAGCTCTTTCGCGCTTTTGCTTCGGAGAAACTCTTCTGTGAGCGTCTTCATGTCCTGTTTGTACTGTTTGATACGTTCATGCACAGCCATGTCATTCTTTTCGTAGAACAATGGGAGATTTTCGGCGTATGCTTCTATATCGGTCGATTTGAGCTTATTTAGGGCTGCTTCTTCCTTTCTCACTTTGTCATACTCCGATAGCAACTGCTTCGTTTCTTCTGTTTCAAGATTGGCCTTTAGCTTTTCCTTAGCCCTTTTGATTGCCCCCTTTGAATATCTTTCCATTGCGGAACGACGTTCTTCTTCGGTATATGCCCACCCTGTAAGAGGGGCTGATCTATAAACCTTGTAGCGAGCATATCGTTCGGCTATCTCGGATGGGGTCATTTTTTGAGCTTCTGATGCTGTCACCCCAAGTTCATCAAAGTAAACCTTGTCAATCTGGCTTTGCGGACAGTTCATAATTCGCATGATAAGCAGGGCACATTCGCGCGACGTTTTCGGATCGTCGCCGCAATAATCCATAATTGCGACAACAACATCTGTAAGAGACTGAGGGTTGACTGCCGAAGCTGTTTGAGCAAGCAGGTTGATGACATCGTTCATGGCAGCGACTCTATCCTTTGGCATGTTTTTCATAATAGATGCTACATCGCTGACAAGCGGCATATCCTTTGTGAGATAACTCAAATTACCTTCGCCTTTTACGGCCATCAGACCGGCTGAACTCATAGTTTCTCCTCCGGTCAATCCTTCAAGACTTCCAAATGAAGCTTGGATAGCTGCGTCTTTTAGAAGTTTTTCTTTTTCCTCATCGTCATCACCGAGGATGAGGTAAGGAAGCTTTGCACCAAGATTCCAAGCAAACGGCAAAATGAACCAAAATACGGCAACACGTGCAATGTCGCGCAGCAATGCTCTTCTGTACTCGTTCTTCGCGTTTCGGTCAGCTTGTCCAGGATCTATACCGTCTCTATACATTTGCTTCGCCATAAACTCTTCCGTCAATCCCGTGTAGCCGGGTTCAAATCGGTGTTTGAGGTTGCGAACGGCATCATGCAGCTGTCGGGTATATGACATCGACGAATTGCGGAAGATAGTAAACAAAACACTTAGCCATGTTCTGTCGACCTGCATTGTGGAAAAGAATGCGCTTTCACTCGACTGCTGAGTTTGATTGAATAGAATTGTTGCGTCTTGCTTGGCTCGCTTTTCGGCAGTGTCTTCATCATACCCGTAGCGAAGATATTTCTGCTTCTTCGTTTGGTACATAGAATGTGCACCGATAGAAACAGTTAGAGCATCTACAAACGCATTGGGAGTCATACCTATACGTGTGGAAATTTCTACAACTTTGCTTTGCCACAGCTTCCAATCCATCTCATTCTTCAACAATCTGGGATCTCCCGCCATGCGGCTTTTCCAACGCTTCTCGAAAATAGGGAGATTCTTCATCGCCCATTTCCATGCACCTATCGGGTTGATGAGATTCATTGCCAAATATCTGGGATCACTGTCCGAAAGGTAAGCCGGCATAGAAAGGAACTGCTTCAACGCCGTAAAGAGTCTGAAGTTGACTTTTGAAGCCGTCACCCCCTTGGCTATGTTTACTGCGGCTTTATCAAAGGTGTTGGTGAGCGGACGATAAGAACCTGCTGCCATGCTACATACATCGCGGAATTTTTTCCACAATGTCTTACCGCCACCATAGACAGATGCCATATTCATGACCTGGTTGCGGAAACGCTTGTACGACAGTAAGGTGTTCAAATCACGATTGAACTCTGCAAAAGCAGCCCAATGTTCCATTTCTTGAACATGATCAAGGAGCACGCTAAAGGCATCAGCATTTGTAATGTCAAGGGCAAGATTGTTGCGTCTGCGCTTCATAATACTGCCTGTCGAAATTCCCGGCAAACTACTGTCTGTCGTTTCGTCGGCAACATCCACATTCTCAATTCTTGCATTGGCAAGTATCTTCAATGGGAAATAGTCATCGATAGCAGCCATCGAAGTACCGAACATGCGCTTGTGCACCTCGTTGTACTCATTGCGCTTCTGTACAAGAAACTCCTCTTGTATCCAATCCGCAAGTTCGATAAAACGTGGATCAAGAAGAGCTTCGATTCTCTCAATATCTCCATCCGTGATTCCCATTTTTCGCAACTTCATTCGACCATCTGACATTTTGTTGACCATGTAGATATAAAGCAGATTGCCCTGTGCCAATTCAAACTCTTTCATCTCACCGCCGTCCCAAAACTTTACAGTGCCCTTGGGAAGCTTGCGCTCCAAATCGTAGAGATCGCTCCACTTCATATCGTCCTTCATCAGCATTTTACTCCATCTCCTCTTCTTGCCAAAGATCTCACTGACCTTTTCATCAAGAATTTTCAATGAGTCGCGATAGCCGGTGTATTCTTTTTCCGTAGCGTCAACCCAACCTCGCATATAGCGATTCCATAGATAGCCTTCTCCTTTCACGTTCTTGTCGCCGAAGAGGCGAAGCATCTGGTCGAAAGTAGCTAAGGGGGCGAACAGAAAACGAACAATAGAGTTGTTGGAAATCTTCTGCAATGTACTTTCCTTATAATGCTCATTTGCAGGTCTTCCCTCCATGTCGGAGTTTGCATTGTGGTGAATTTCCGCCACGCGTCGCTTTTCGTCTTCACGCCATTGCTTGGCACGTTCCACACTGTCTCCGAGGATGCCACTGATTTGCCCGACAATATTACGATAAGACTCTATACGCTCAATCTTGTTTTGGCGAATCGCGTCTTTCGTGGATTCCACGTACTCGCGATAAGCTTCGCGAGTCATGTTTCCACTTTCATACTCTTCCTTCGCCTCTTTAAGGCTGTCGCGCAAAGCTTTTTCTTCCGCCTTACTTTCAACAATAGCCTCTGCATACGACCGGGCGAGGAGCAGACCGTTGTATTCTATAAGAGCTTCATTGGCAACGGCTGAATCGTTGCTTCCCATGCGGTCAAGTGCGTTGGAAATTCTCTCCTCAATATCCAAAATGGGCAGAGGCATGGCCTTTTTCAACACTTGTGCAATTTGTTGCCCTTCCGGATCCAACTTGCCTTGCACTTCAATTCCGCGAGCATCAACCCGACTGGCACGAATAGAAAGCAGTTTACCAAGATGATTAGCTCCCATGCGCAGCTGGTTGTCAACCATAATATCAAGGACATTTTGGACATAGCTGCTCACATCCTGCTTACCGAGAACGTTGTTCGACGTGGACAGAAGTCGTTTGATTTCATGTTTACTCAAATCATCGAGAAGTCCATTATTCAGCAGGATTTTAGCAAGATCAGTCACACTCTTGACTGTGGCACGGTCGTATTCTTTTTGACGCGCCATTGCTTGACGCAATTTCGAAAGATTGCCCCCGATAGCTTTCATCGCTTCTTGCTTGGCTTGTAAACTGTCAGCATTCGCCCGGCTCGCGGCTACCTTCATTTCGGTGATGGCTTCTTCAAGTCCCATGTGTCCATCATGGAACATTATGCCGTCATCCTCGATAAATTCATTAGAAAGTTTGGGGTTTTCAAAATTTTCCACGATCTTTGTCGCTGTATCAAGGACTTGCTTGTCTATTTCCTGCTGAACATTTTGAGACGCTGAGGAGAGGCTTGCGCTTGATTGCCCTGCGTTTGCTGCTGTTGCCGCGATTGGTGCGGATTGATGGGACAGGAACGACAGGGCCTTTTCTTTGTCTATATATGTCGCATACCCCTTGTTATACCAATCCACAACTTTATTGAAGCCTTTGCCGAATACTGATGACACAATATTGAAATCAACATCAGCATTCTTGCCCAATTCGAGAGTAACCAAAAAGACACCGTCCTTTGTTTTTAACGCTGTCAGTATCGAGCGGTTTCCCTCACGCTGATAGTTGTTGAATACAGTAATTGGGTTAGCAACAGCCTTTGGTAGATCACGCAACTCATCAAGCGCAAAGCCATGCTTGCGCATCTTTTTCATTACCTTGTTGCCGTAAAGTTTCATAGGCATATCCTTTACTCCTGCTGATTGCAGGATAGCTGATGGACGCCCCAACGAAAGCACGGTCTTATCTGCATTCTCTTCTGTCAGCCTAACAACCTGTTCGTTAAAACGCTCATTCACTCTATTGAACTCCTCATTGCGTTCTTTCTTGATGATTTCACGGCTCTCCATACTTTCATCGAAGCCTGTCTTCCGCTTCATAACCTCTGTATCGGCTACATCCAAGATGGTGGGGTTTCCTCCGTTTTTCTTGCGTTTATAGGCTTCGTGCAGAACAAATGCCCATTCTTTGTCACTCCACTTTTTCTTGCTGGTGATTTTCAAACCATTCAACAAACGTCGCAATGCCTTTTGAAGCATCGACTTCAAGCGTCCCCAGAATGTCAACTCCTCTGCACTCATCTTCTCGAAACCATGCTCGCCGATTCTACCTGCAAGGTCTGCGCCATATTCTTCAGTTGCATTTCTTCTGAATTGATCACGTTTCTTGCTTGCTTCGGCATGGGCATCTGCCATATCCTCATAGTAGTGGGCATTGGCATCTTCTCCTTTGGCTTCGCGTTCTTTTCGCTTCTGTTCTCTCAACCGTTCCACCTCTGCCTCGTACATGTCATTGGCCGCGCGATCGATGGATTCGCGAATACCGTCGTCTGAAACACGATAGAGTTCGTCAATGGCGTTATCCAGATTTTCCTGTTCTGGGAAGAGCACACGGAACCCACCGTGGCCGACGACCTCGTGCATAAACGTATTCTCGACATCGGCCAAGCTCGAATTATTGGGAATGACAATGGTAACCTCGCCTGTATTCGTGTTGAAGCTTCCCTTCATCCTGCGTTGCCGTGCACTCGGTAATGCCGCCACTTCCTCTGGGGTGCTGATAATACGTACGGGGGTATGCAATTGTTCAGACAAGCTATTCACCCGATCAACCATCGCCTCTGGGGTACTCGCTACTTCCTTGCGATCTTCATCCATCAAGCGGTATTTGTCTGAATCTTCAGAGACGTCTCCTCCCTCTTCCACCGTAATATCGGTAGAAGCTTCAACACTGGCATCCATTTCGGCATACTTTTTCTCCTTCTCCTCCATTTCCTTCTTCATGGCTTCGGAGTATTCAGCATGTTTACGCTTTGCCTCTTCAAGTTCGTTTTCATACTCAAAAGGCTTGCCCTCGCGCTGTTTCAACTGTTCGAGTTCTGCCTTACCGCGCTGAGCGACATTGACGGCACTCTCAATCTGTTCGCCAAAGTCCTTACCGGTAATCACATTCTCTGTGATGTCTGTAATGGCATTGCGGAGCAACGATTGCTTAACGGGCACATCCTTTAGACCTAATTCTTTGCAAGAATAGGTCATTTTTCTTTGTGTGTCAGCAAAGAGCGAAGCCCCATCGGCTACCGTCTTTCGCGAGACTTCCGTTGTAACGATAAAATCAAATCCGCCCATTGACAGTGTGAGCGTATGAGTTTGACTTCCATTACTGTGGTTTTCCTTTACGGCCTTTACAGAATCATTGATTTTCTTGTTGTGCTCCTTAATGAAGTCCCCCATTTTTTCAATTGAGGAGTATCTCTGTTTACCAATGGTAATCTCAGAAAATGCGCCGTTCGGGAATGCGTTCTGAACGGCAGTCAAACGTTTTTTTGCGTCTTCTGCCATCCGTTCCGCATCCTTAATGCGTCCCTCTAATTTGGGTTTTGCATTGTGAATGTAGGCTTGATCTGCTTCCCACTGCTTCTTCCGGCTCTCGTACTTTCGCACGGACTTTTCCGCATTGTTTTTAAGCATTGCATACTCGCTACCGGAAAGTTGTGCAACTGTATCGCCGAAGACGTCCTCTGCTTCTTCAAGTACACGATTCGTTATATTATCATGCATCAGTTGCTCGCCTTCCATTATGCTGTCGGCAATAGCTCCTTTGGTCTTCAATCGCTGGTATGCTGTGACATCGAGGCTATCCTCCACACCAAAGCGCAACACGCGGACAGGCTTATCCCATTCCTTATGCAGGTTTCCTTGTCGTAGAATACGACCATTGCGTTGAGTGTAATCCATCGGTCGGTTGGGCGCATCCAAGTGGATCAACGTGTGTAGGCGTTCCTGTATATTCACACCGGTGCCCAATGTCGCAGTGCTACCAAGAATAACACGTATTTCTCCTCGATTGACCTTTTCGAAGATTTCCAACTTCTTCTTGATGGTCATTCCGGGTTTGATCACAACGATTTCACTTGCAGGGACGCCTTGTGCAACAAGCTTTTTCTTTATGTCGTCATACAAGTTGAAGCCACTACGTTTGTTCTGGTAGTGGTCGGCAAAAATCGCGATAGTGCCCTTGTAAGCGTCCGTTTCTCTTAGTGAGCGTAACGTTTGGCGAACAGCTTCGTTGGTCTTACTGTTGGGATCATCCTCTGCACCTTCTTCCACAAGACGTGCGTCGACAGCTGCTCTTTGAGCAATACCATACATGGTAAGAGGAATGCTGCTGTTGGCTTTCTTCTCTTTCCCGCTCATCTCTTCGTAACGTTCTAGCTCTGCTCTCACAAACTTCATTACGCTACGCAACGCACGTGTCTGCGGCAGGTAAATGTCTTGCGCCTTACCCCCTTCCATTGTAGGGATTTTTTCGACTAAATCCTTTTGGGATTTAGTCGGAACGGTGTCTGCTACTTCAGACCAAATTCGCACCAATTCGGGCAGGTTCACATAGCCGGCAAAGCGGTTGTTTTCTTTATATTTACCGCTCGTGCTGAACTCCAACATCTGCTGAATATTCCCGAAGTTGCGAACGAAGTCGTCAAAGTAATAAATACCATATTCTTTCATCGTTTCCTTGGGCATAAGATAACGCATGAAAGTCCAAATCTCTGCGGCTGTATTACTGATGGGAGTTCCGGTAGCGAAAATGACATTACGACCATTATTCCTTTCCAGCACCGCCTGCGTCTTTAAGTACACACCTTGCGACTTCTTGCTGTATGAAGGGTCAACTCCCTTCACACCGCGCTGCATAGCTGTCGCAAAACCGAGATGCTTGTATTCATGCGCCTCGTCAACAAGGAGTGCATCAATGCCCATGTCGTCGAAGTTCTCCACATCATCGGTACGACGATCGAGCATTTCCTGCGCTTTTACAGCTGCATTTTGCTTGGCGATAGCTCTCTTCTTTTCGTCTTTTGCAGTGCGCTTCGTCGACAAGCCTTCTGTCAGCGTGGCCAATTCAGCCTTCAGATTCTCAATTTCCTTTTCTGCATTGCGCGTAATTACATTCCGTTCGTTTCCGTCGGCCTGTTTCATGCTTTCGAGCACGAGCATTTTTTCCTCAATTTTGTCTTGGATAAATGCCATCTGACGCTCCTCGCTGTCGGGAATGAACTCAAATGTACTTTGGGGCACAACAATCATGTCCCAATCGTTGTACTTGATCTTGGCATAGAAGTTCTTTCTACCGTCTGCGCTTCGATCGTCGTCTTCAAGCGTGAGAATCTTTGCGTTGGGGTAGAGTTCCTTTGCCGAGGCTACAAACTGCCCGACGGTGGCGTTTTGTACCACGATCATAGGTTTGCGCGCTGTACCGAGTCGGCGCATCTCCATAGCGGTAGAGATGAGGGTATATGTTTTGCCTGTACCAACCTCGTGAGCAAGCAACAACGGCTGCATTGTGCCACGTACAATTGCCTTGCCTTGGTGGGGGCGCATTTTGAACTTATGAGTTGCTCCTCCGAAGAATTCGGGTACGAATTCTTCGGGGATGCTCATAGGTACATAATTGTTGAATCGGTCATTGTACTCGCGCTCAATACGTGCTGATAACTCCGTATTACTTTGAATCTTCTGCCGCGCCCAATCTTTGAAGTCCTGCCGAATCTCGTCAATCTTTGCAGCACATGCAGCGGTAGCTTCACGATCGGTTAGAGTTTCCGTCGAACCGTCATAGCGCTTTTCTGTCTTTGAAACAGTGATGGTCTTGTTTTGGATTGCAGCTTCAATGAGTTCGTGCCCCATGATTGTTTTGTGTAACATCTCGCTCACAACTCCCATTGCACGGTTTTGCTCAATCTCTACACCATATCTTGGCGCTTTCATAAACCACGTTCCACCTACAGCCGTAAAATGCACACCGATGCCGGTGCGTTCTTTTACATATTCGTCATAGAGTTTAGAGTCAAGCCATGATGAACCTAGCGTAAAGTCTATCAAGTGGGCAGGGATGTTCATAGGCATAATGGCTTGCAATGCCTTGATGTTTCTGTCGTACTCCCCATTCTGGTTGTTTGCTATTGCCTGTTGCAACTTCTCGCGCACATTTCCACTTAGATACTGGTACGATACAGCAACCTGCCTTGTGGTAGGTTCTTCAAAGCCAAGGCCGCTCTCTATAATTTCTCGCTTGCCCTCGCTTTCGCTGATACCGAGTTGTTCAGCAATATAAGGTACATCGATGCGTCCACTTTTGAACATGCTGATAACAACACCGTCCTTGATATTTTCAGGTTGCGGCTCTGTTTCTTTTTCAACAACACGGCCTTTCATCACGTCTGCCTTCTCGTAGGTCTTGACGGCACTACCTTTGCCGTCCCCTTGCTCTTTGTAATTTTCCAAAGAGAAGACGTTGGGGTAGTCCACATCATTACGCAGCCATGCTAACTGGTTGTTTTTATGGAAATGGCCGTAAGTTCCAACAAAGTTATCGTACGCCTTGTTGAGTTTGGATATCAAGGGTTTTAGCCCCTCGTTATCCTCATGCTCAATCTGATACCGCATAACATCAGCCAAGGCCTCCTTGATTGCTGTGTAAGCGGCGAAACACTCTTGTTTGGTGTGTCCCTTAATCTTCTTGCTGTGAAAACGGTGGATTAACTCGTTGTTTGTTGATTTTTCTCCCTTCTTGAGTTCTGACATCATCGGAACAGCGACCCCATATTGAATTTTGCAAATATTGCCGTTGTCGTCAATAATCAGACTTCCTTCTTTTGCATTGGGGACGAGCGCCGAATTTGCACTCGACTTTTCTACAGGCGTGACACTATCACGCGTGTCAAAATTTTCTGCAGAGAATGTTTGTACAAATTCTTGCAGCATCTGTTCTTGAGACTTTCCACTCACCGGGTAAAGCCCTTTACTCGTTGGTCTGAAAGTCTCGCCCACTTCAAAAGCAAAACGCATTTCACCTGCCATACGTTCGGGATGGTCAATGAAGTACTTGTTGTAGTCCATCGAGAGCAACTTCCCCTTACGCTCACCTGGTTCTTGAAACTCCGCCACACGCTCGCCACTAATCGTGCTTACGTCAATAGCGTTGGCGGAAATCTGTCCATTCACGCGCTTGCGAATAACGATAATGTCTGATGTTACGGTCGTACCACCAAAAGTTTTGTTGTTCATGCGGAACGCTCCAATGAAGTCACTGTTCCCTTCATTCACAACCCAGTCACGCAGAGCCTTGCTGTTGTCAAGTGTTCCATTTGATGAGATGAAGATACCGATACCGCCCTCGCGCAATTTACGTACATTCTTGGCTATGCAGAAGTCGTGAATGTTGTGGAATCTCTTAGATAAATCGCTATCTCCGGTCGTGTCATTTACTCGTAGCCCGGTAACGAAAGGTACGTTTGTAATGGCCAAATCCACACTGCCATTCGGAATGTGGGTGCTCTCAAAACCTTGAATGTCTACCTTTGCATCTGGATAGAGTAAGGACAGAATTCCTCCTGAAGTGCCATCAATCTCAATAGCGTGAATATCACTGCGCTCGCTCATTGCAGTTGGCATCTGTCCCAAGATATTGCCTATTCCTGCAGAGCCCTCCAAGATGTTTCCACCTTGAAATCCTAGCTTTTCTGCAATGTCCCAAAGGGTGTCTACAACATACGCAGGGGTGTAGTAGGCACTATTGGCGCTCATTACAGCTTCTTCGTAGGCTTTCTGCCCGAGCAACTCGCGAATCTTTTGGTGACGTTGCAGCAACTTCCAATCACGTCCACTATAGTTGAATGCCGCACCGAGCCCCCCCCAACCACTAAATTGTCTGAGCACACTCATTTGCTCGGGCGTGGCCGGTTCACCACTCTCGAGTAACTCCTGTGCCAACTCAATAGCTTTGATGTTAGCCTCTATACGGGCATTGACGGAGGTTGGGGCGTGGTCTACGCCACGCTCCGAATGATTGTTCCGTCTGTTTTTGGGCTCACTTAATCCATGAAGTCCAGAGGACACAAGCCGATCATTCCCAATGCTCTGTCCTTCTCGGCCTCCGTCAAGTCCTCTACCTTTTTGTTCAGTTCCTTTGCGAGTTGTTGCTTCGCCTTCTCGTAGTCCGTTTCGTTGTCCACCACTGTTGGCTGGCAATCCTTCGGAGCGAAGCGCTTCATCATTTCGTAATAATTCATTGCTGTTGTTTTTTTCGAGCAGCCCTTCAAACAAATCGCCGATAGGCTGTTCGGGGGTAATATCCTTTTTACTTGTTTTTTTCTCAATAGGCGTTTTAGAGCCCTTTTCATTGGTCTGGGTAGTAGAGACGAGAGATACTGTTCCCGTTCCTGAATCTTGGAGATTCCGCTTTCCTTTCGCTTCTTCTGCTATACGCTTTGCTTTTTGAAAGATATCCTCATTCTGAGAAACGGTTTGTGTCTTATGGCGTAACTGGTCGCGCCGTGCAGTGACCCACATAATGGGGGCATGTCCGGTATCAAGGAGTAGACTCCCATCCTCTTCTATGTGTGCGACAATGGCGTCTTTCGTATTACCATAGCTTGAATACTCAACTTTGTCTCCAACCTTGTATTCATTGTCGACAATCTCACTCCGAGCAGGAATATACTTGTAAACAGCAAGACTTATTTCCCTGATCAAATCTTGATAGGTGACATTGTCCTCCAACCACTTAAAGCCTTCTATGTGTTCATGGCTGCCTTCTTTTAGATTGTCTACACGGAACATGATACCGTCTACAATCAGGCCCTTTTCGGCTGCAGGCTCTAAACCGATATATACATAGAGCTCCCGTTCACCTGCCAATGGGAGGTGGATAGATACATCTCCGTCTACAGGAGTGATATTGGAAACGACAAGAGCTTTTGTTTTGCGATTTTCATTCTCGCCATGGGAGCTTGCGAGGCTAAGACCAAGATCTGCCGCCAATTTATTCGCAAGCCGCGTGGCGTCTTCCACGGCTTCCTTTTCGGCACTGACAATGTGCCCGCCTAACTCTTCGCCCTCATAATATCCAAGCAAAGCGAGTTGTTCGCCTACTTCATTGAGTGCTTCGTCTAATTTTTCTGTTGCTCTGTTGATGCCCGGTTCATCTCTTGAAGTTTTTTCAAGAGCTTCCGCTTCGCCAGCAAGAGTCTCTGTTTTGCTTGCAAGAGCAGTTGTATTTGCTGCTGTTTGCTCATCGTTTGCTTTTCGTTGCTCATTTCGTTTTGTTTTTAGTTCGAGGGTTGCCTTATCGGCCGCTACTTGTGCCTTGCCTTCTTCGACAATCATATTTGCTTGGGCAAGGGAATCTTTTTGCGGCTTGTCGAAGTTCTCCACGTCAAAGGCTCTCAGTTCGTCGTGGGGAGTGAGATTATACTGTTCATATCCGGGTAAAAACTCTAAGCCGCCATAGAAGGCCTTTAGCCATGGACGCACCTTGTTACCATACTTTTTGACCATCATGGAAGCATAGTCGGCAAATGCCACATGTCCACGTTCCACGATAGACATGGCCAAACGTTGACCAACGGACATTAGTTTTTGGCGATCTTCTGCAGTCAGCTCGTCTGGGTTTCGGAACATCAAAGCTGCATCGCCTTCTTCCTCGCCAATTCCAAGGATGGCACGAAGTTCGCTTTCCAAGTATGCGACTTCCTCATCGCTAATCTCGTATTGCTTTTTGTCTTCCTTGGCCGATTCCTGCGTCGCTAATTCTGCCCTGTTAGCAGGTTGGGGGATTTTCTTCGTCTTATCTTCTGTATTTGGCAATACGACATCGCGAAGTTCCTGTGCAGTCAAGGGCTGCGCATTAGCCACGGCCTCTTCATTACCTGCGATCTCGGCGGCTTTCTTGGCATCTTCTTCGTTACGGAAAATCCAACCTCCGCTCTCACGGTCTTTCCAACCACGTGCCGGAGCAAAACGTCCCTCACCAACTCGTTCTTTGGCAAATTCCTTAATTGCACGTTCCTGCGTGGGCGTTAGCTCTGTATTGAATTTGAGCAGGCTCACGTTACTGGTCTTGCCTTTTTTATTGGTATAGGTGCTTGGGCCAATAATGTAGGAAGCGTTCTGTACTTTGTCGTTGACATCCAGTGGATTGTCTTCTTCACTAGTAGAAGAACTCTTCATTTTTTCTTGCAGCACAGGGGGAAACTCCTTACCTTTGCTTTCAGAAACAATATTGGTTTGAGGTGCATCCGTGCCCTCGGTCGTAAGGTCAGACGCATCCCCTTGCGACGAGTATAAGCCTTGTGCTACGTCTGAGGCATCAGAAACATCATCGGCGTGTTTCCAAACCAATTTGTCTTTAGAGAGGAGGTTCGCAACCGCGTTCTTCCTCTTTTCTTGATTTGAAATAACCACCTCTTTACCCGCCTTGCTCACGGTTACGGATGCAAAGTAATAAAAGCGAGTGTCATCTGATTTCTTGAACGCCTTGATAAAGATGTAGGAGGAAGGACGTTCTTCTGTATTCTCGTCTTTTGCCTTACTCGCATCCTCTAATACAACATCGGGATTTTCAAGCGTAGGCTTAACCATTCCAAGTTTTGTGCTCCTGCCTTCGCGAAGCATCTTTGTGAATTGGTTATCCCCCATCTTGACCTCACCAATAGGTGTTTTTACAATGCCGTCCTTACCGAACATGGCATCCCAATTCTCGATGGTCAAATCAACGGAGGTTGCAATACTCGCGCGCTTTTCCATGTGGGCGATGAGAGCAATGGCCTCATCGTGGCTCACAGCTTGCGACTCTACATCATTCCATTGTTTTTCTTGTAATCCTCCAATTCCCTTTCTATTTTTACTTCCTCCATCGCGTTCAGCAACATTCGCAGTTTGTTTACTTGTTTCGCTTCCTCCATCACGTTCTTCTGTTGATTCTGCTCTTTGTTTTCGTTCTGCAATGGCTGCATCGACGAGGGCTTGTTGTTCTTTTGGTGTTGCATTTTTGAAGTAGTTGTTGATTTCAGTTAGAATTTCCTCTTTGGTAGTCACTCTGCCTGTAAACATATCCAACTGACCACCTGCAGGAGAGACGGCCTGCGCATTGTAAGCAGACAACAACTTTCGTAGATCGCTCGGTTTCCCACTATTCAGGATGTCGGCGAGAATCAACGTTGTACCGTCTGTAATGCGACTGTCCCCATATTCATCATCAAAGAGTCCCTGCTCTCTGCCAAATGGAGATACGGGCATCCCTTCTTTGTAAATATCGGGATGTACAGTTTTAGCACGACTGACAAGGTCAATAGCTGCGCCGAGTTCTTGAATTAAGTCATAGCCGCTGTCTGCGAGCATTCTGTTATTGGCGATCTCATTCAGCCCCATAAAAACAGCATGCCGAAGAGTAGGCGTGGAGATAATCAAGCGCACAGCATCCGGTGAGTTTTGGAAGACCTTACCGATAAGCGTGTTCTCGATCAATTCCCTTCCTGCTGCCGACAGAGTATTTCCCGTCCGAAGTTCAGGGAGTTGCATTTCGTTGATTACCCCGGCGCCTAACAACAAGCTGATTGCAGAAGATACGGCTTTTTCATCTGCGTAATAATCAGAAAGGTGATCGAATCGACTGATGTCGGTGGAAATGGTGTTGAATACATTGTCGGGGACAACCTTGCCTAATTTTACCGCGTGTTCTGGTTTGCTTTGCTTCTTCTGACTTTCGGCGTTGAAGCGGGCAAAGGTCGTGGCATCATACGGCAATTTTTCGTCCAAAACGAATACCACCCGTGGGTGCTTCATTCCATCTACTTGCTCGGTAGTGAAACCATAGAGATGTCCGTAATCGCGAAGGTAATCAATATAGGCGACATCTGAACCTTGCTCTGCGGCTATTTCTCCCGACATAGTACGATTATTGCCCGAAAGCACAATACCGTCTTGGCTCACAATAACTGGAGAGTGCAACGCTCTGCTGTCATAGTTGTCGGCAATATCCCTCACCATACGTTGAGCGTCCAGATCTCTCTTATAGTCACGATCGTTTACACTTTGATTGTTTTCGTCGATCGGGAAACCTTCTGTTGGTTCGTATCCATTGTGCACATCATGGCTGGGAGTGGCTGCGCCTGATTCTGTAAGGACATAGTGTCCCTTTATCGTAGAGCCATTGGGGAGCGTAAGAGCATTCGAGCTGCCATCAATCTTAGGGGAGTTGTTCCATTTGTTCTTGATCCCGTCACTCACCGCGTGAACACCGATTGCCGCTTGTTCCGCGGCTTTCTGTTCCTTGATACGTTTTTCTTCTTCAAGTTTTGCAACGGCTTCATCATGTCGCTTTGCATCTTGTTCTCTTTGTGCCGCTTCTTTGTTCTCCCGTTCCACGCGTTGGCGCTCATTCATAAGCGCCAAAATACTTGACCACGCATTCAATCTCTCCTCGACTGCCGCTACTTCCGACTGGTATTGCTCCATGTTGGCATTGTGGTTGGCTTCTGCATCCTGTTGTGCCTTAATCATGGCCATGGGAGAGCCTTTGAGTGCAGGGGTCTTCTTTTTGGGTTGCTTCTTTTTTAGAGCTTCAAGGGTTTGGGTTGATTGTTCTACCTGTGCGTTGACAATAGCTGCTACATTCTCTTCATTGCCTGATGTCAACTCATAAAGCGCGTCAAGCGCACTATCTCGGTCGGCACGTTCAAACGCCGGTTCACCGGTTTCCTCGTCTATGGGGATACGCGAAAGGGCTGTAGGCTTTCTGTTGGCATCTTCCACTTTTCGCTGCCGCTCTTCTTCCAACCTCTGTTGATTGTGCAGTTGTAGGCTCTGCATTCTATCTTCAGGAATGCTCATGCCGTTCTTGTCACCTATCGCTTCGTCAAAAGCGCCCTTATAAGTATGCGGTTGTACTTGCTCCTCTGCAAGTTGGGATTGTTCTGTAGCTTCGACTTTGTCGGGTTCACTTGTGGTGTCTGTCGTATGAAATTCCTCCTGCTGTACTTCTGCATGGTTATTGCCGCCGAGCATCGCTTCGTGCTCGGCTTCTATATTGGCGTATGCCTCATCAAGTTCTGTCTGCGGGTCAATGGTTTCTCCTATTCCATAAATTTGATCGGGACTTGTGATTTCGAACTCTCCTGTTTCTACATCATAAATTACAATGCTTTCGTCGGAGTTTACAATATCGACACCGGAACCGTCGGGGTACATGACTACATTCCCTTTGACAATATACACTGGCTTGTCATCGACTTTCATCGTGGCAGGCTGAATCGTTCCGTAGTCTTTGTGAGTGCGTTGCTCTACGTTCTTGGCGATTTCCTCGCGCTTGTTCTCCATGGCATCTAACGAGGCGTACGTAACACCGTCCATAGCCGCCTTTGCCTTGATGTAGTGGAGCACTGCATCCTTCTGGTCGACTGTAAGAGAGGGATCGTTGACGAGATCCCAAGGATTCTCTTGCATTTCGGCCATACGCATTTCAACTTCTGTTCCAAAAGCTTGCTCACACAGTTCGTAAGCTTCGATCATACGAGATCTGATAGCATCAAAATCGGCTTGTGCTTCAGGTTCTCCCGTTTCCACTCCTTCCCATGTCAATCTTGCGCGGTCGTAAATATCGGCAACTTCTGCTTCGTCTTCCGATACGGGATTTTCTTTTTCTGGGTATAAGCGATTCAAGTAGTCTTCAACTGCTGCTTGCTCTTGTTGCGTTCGTTTGCTATATTCTTTCTTTATAGCACTGTCAACATTTACCCCTGTTTCTTCTTTAATTGCAGCGCGTATGCCTTCGGGACGTGCAGACTCTATCATCGCTGCGTTCTCTCGAATATACTGTTCAATAGCCTCGAACATCTTGCCATAACTTTCGATGGCATGCTTATCGCCCTCCTTTACCGCCTTGTAATTTCGAATGACAGTTTCGAAGTCTGCACCGGGAACAACTTCCTCTATCGCAGATTTGAAAAGATCGATGTTGGCTTGCATCTCCTTGTAGCGTTCACCCATGTCTACCGAGTTTAGCTCGGCTTGTCGCATAATTTTATCCTGCTCTTTTTTTGCAGAAGCCTCATCTGTAAAACGGCGGCTTGTAACGACTTGTCCATCAGATGCAACGGATTTGACGAAGATGTTGCCTTCCTCGTCTGTTTCGGTCGTATATCCGGTAATTGTGGAAGCAGGGAGCATGCGCCCCGTAAGGATATAGTAGGCCTTGGCTCTTGCACTTTGACTCACGCTGCGGTCTTGCATGAGGCGTTCCATTGCCTCATACCCATCAAACTCTGGATTGTTCTGGGGCGCTAAGCGCTCTGCCTCATCATGTAGAGTACCGGGCAACGTTTCATTTGAGCCTTTCTTTTTATGCTTTGTCTGTTCTTCGCTACGAGTAAAAAGACTTTCAAGGTCGCCGTACCCTGCTTTTTTTAATTCATCGCGCTCCTCTTGGGTGAATCCGAGATCGCTGGGGCTGGCATCCATCTGGTTGCGCAGTCTTTCTTCAAAACTCATGCGATTGTGGTTGCGTTCTTGCATTGTCCGCGGATTCTCAATTGGACGCAATCCGGCAATAACGCGAGGGGCGGATTTTACGATGTGCTGCGCTTTGAAGCCCAACATCATTGCCATATTATCCGTCCACACGTCCATGGCATCGCCTTCTCCGCTAACCCACTCGGGAATGGAGAAGATTGTACCTTCAGCAACGGTAGATACAGCTAGCTCTCCCACGCGAACAGCAACCTTACCGGCTGTGCTTGATGTTGTTTTCACGACTTTGTCTGCAACATTTCCCAAAATGGGGGAAACTGCCCCCGTCACAGAGCCAAGCACCATGCCTCGTCCTGCCGACTTCAAGATATCCGTCGCGGAATACCCCTCATTCTCGCCTGTTGTGGCATTGATATGCCCACCATGTAAGAATTGGCTCTCTCCTTCTTTGAGACCTTCATAGGTGGCGAGGTTCGCAGCACCACCGGCCACGCCGGCTGCTACACGGCCGGCCAATGTAGATCCAAGCAGACGAGCTCCCACATTGGTCACAGCTTTCTTCGCCACCAGTCGAGCACCTAAGTTCAAAGCCCCCTTAGCGCCCAACGAACCAATTCCTCCCGACACATAGGTTGTTGGGTCAAACATCATTCCTGCTACGGTACCACCAATTTGAGCAAAACGGTGGTTCTTTCCGTATTCGCCCATCGCGGCCTCGTATGCGCTGAGGTCGCCGGTGGTTCCCGCTTCACTGCGTGCCAGGCCTTTTTCTACGATATTCAGCAGATTCATATCGCCCGCAGTCTTTACAAAGAAGTCCAAAGTGTTCTTTGGCGCGTTTTGCTTCACGGCATACTTATATACCGCGTTGTCTGACAGTTGGCGTGCCATGGCTTCTGCCGTGCTGCGCAACTGTTGTTCTGTCGCATTGGGGTGCTGCTTGCTTACTTGTGCATAGCAATACGCTGTCATCTTCTTTCCGACACGACTCCATGCGTTGTCCATCATCTTTTCAAGATCGAAACGCGTCATGTGAGAAACCCGGTTTTTGTGTTCCAATGTTCCTGCATCAACTACATGCATCTCACGTCCTGCATTGAGCCACGGATTGCCCCCATAGGTTTCTTTGGCGTTTTTTTCTCTGTCGGCTTTATGCAAATCTTCTGCTTCCTTCCACAACGCCTCTACTACGCCGTTGGCTTGCTGTTGGGTCGCCTCTATTTCCTCGTCGCTCATTTCCACGGGCAACTGTTTGAGTGCCTTGTATTCGTCGATGCCGTGTTGCTCCATGTCGGCCATTGTACGGTCTGTGTACTCGTTGCCGCTCTCTGTGAGGAAGGTTTGCTCCATCTTCCCCGTTTGCGCGTTGAACTTAGGCTTCTTGACTACGACATTGGCACTTTGTCCGACCTTTGTTCCGCCGTTTTTCTCCCCAATGGCAACTCGCGGTGTTTGCAGTCCTCTTTTGGCTGCCAAGTACTCCACGCGGTTATTGAACCGCTGTGAGGACGCATAGGCCTGAGCTACAGTGTTTCTTGCTTTGTCTGCAATCAACTGCATTTTGTCAGCTTCCGTAAGGGGAGTTCCTGTTGTAGACTGTCGAGCGACTGGGTGCGGTGCAGGTTTGGGTGTGCTTGCAGGTGGAGCGCTATTTGTCTGTTGCGCTTGTGGGGCAGCTGGGCGTTGCGATTGAGCCTGAGTGTTCGGTGTGGGCTTTGAAGGGGACTGCATTTTTTGCATAAACTCCTCATAGCTACTGCCGATCTTCGCGCCATTTTTCGTAAGCAAGTCGTACACCTGCTTACGATTCTTGTAATTCTCGTCACCGGTAAACCCTTTGACAAATGTATTATAGTCTTGCGTGTACCCTCCTTGCTGTAAGGTTGAATACAATTTCTTGAGTTTGTCGTTATCTAGTGGCATGTTTTTTAGAATTTAAGCCCTTTGGCAAAATCTTTCTTTGGGGATATTGCAGTTGTCTTCACAGCTGCGTTAGCGTTATTGTGGGCTGCTTGCTTAGCCGGACGCTGTTGGACTCGCGGGTAGCCTTTTCCTTGTTTTGTCGTTACAGTCTGGCCGAGCGACTTTCCTTGGGGAGTTTTTTTCTCACTCGTGGTCTCTGTTGTGCTTTCTTGATACGTACCATGCTGCTTGGCGAATTGTTCTGCTGCGGATTGTGTGCTAAATCGGTACTCTCGCCCATTTTGATCCCAAGCGCTAAACTCTTTTGGGTTTGACCGATTATGACTGCGTGCAGATGCCATACTATTCGCTGCTGACGCTCGTTGGGCGTTACCTCTCGCCTTTTCCGTTCCCAGCTTTGCTTCTTCTTGAGCCGACGCGTACTTTGCTTTCGCCTCTGCTGTTTTAGCATCCATAGTCGCCTTATCAGCTTTGCCTTTCTGTTCGCGCACTTTATCGTCTTGAAGGGCTGCGATCCATCTTTGCTTCTCTTCTTCACGCTGCGCCTTTTCTCTCGCCAATTTACGGCGCTCGTGTTCGAGCTCCATTTCTCGCAGAGTCTTTGCCTTGTCGTTCTGCAAATCACCTATTTTGAGGGCATATTGGCGGTATCTTTCGGCATTAGCCTCGCGCTCGGCTTTCAGCTTGTCAAGATGCTCCTGTAAAGGAGATTGCTGGCTCATCGTCTTATGATCATACATGTTGGGTGCACCTCTTGTTGTGTAATAAAGGTTGCTCAATGCCATTAGACCATCGCCGACAGCCGAGATGATTTTCTTAGATCTTTCTTTACGCTCCCGCTGTTTGCGTTCTTCCTCTGTTTCAGGCTTACTTTTTTCGACCGCTTCACGCAATGCTGCGATCTGCTGGTCATACCCCATAACGGCTGGGGTGATGGGATTTACCGAAGCTGGCGGTTCTCGATGTGCAGAAAGCTCCGGGGGGGCAAGCTGTTGTTGAGGGGAGGTTGGATCTTGCGCCGTTGTCGTGCCTGGAGTGCCTGTCGTTCCTCCCTCACTTTGATTCTGCACCGCCCACGTCGCTGTCCCTTTTGGAGAAGTTTCTCCCGTTGTTGTTTGCCCTGTCGTTGCTTGTAACGTGCCCTTTGCGGCGGACTGCAGGGAGTCTTCGTCTTCGTTCTGATTGGCGAACCACTCTGTACTTCCTTTGGGTGGTTTTTCTCTACTCATACTCGTTCACATTAGAATAGTGAGGCTGCGCCTTTGGCCGCGCCTGCAACGCCTTGAACAGCGTCGGCAATTGCTTTCGCCTTACCTTGCTGAATTTGGTTGAGTTGGTTTGCGTATTCGTCGTCTTTCGCGCGATACGTCTGTTCTATTTGGTCTTTGCGAGCATCGGAGTTGGCTGCAATTTGTGACGCAGCCTCCGCCAATGCTTGATTGTTGGCTGCTTTTGACGCAGCAACACTCTCGTCGGTGCCGCCCATTACGGCCTGCGCGCCGGCTGCTTGTCTGTTTCGGTTTTTGATACTTTCTTCGGTCAAAGTGAGAATCCGTTGCGCGTCGGCGCGCTGAGTGGCGTCCTCGTTATACCGACGATCAAACCAATCTTGGTTGCTCTTGCGCTGCGCTTCGACATTCTTCTGCATTTGGTTCATGGCCTTGCTCGCGCTAATTCCACCGAAAATACTACCGGCCGCCCCCACGGCTGCTCCTATAGCTGATCCAATCATAATCGCTTGTATTTCAAAAGTTATAAATCGTGCGCTAATTTAACGACCTAACTTTGCATTAGACCTTTAACTTTTGCTTCACGAGGGAATGACAGCCTCGAGAGCCTAACAAACAAGAGATTAACGTATGAAGGGAATGAAGACCGGTGGCCGAAAAAAAGGCACACCCAACAAGGATAACCCTCTAAAAGAGTTTATCCGTAGCCATTCCTTGGCTTACTTCGAGGTCAAGGAAACGCGATATAAAGGAAAAAAATGCACGATGTCTCAATTCGACATCGATATGGCAGACCTCGATCCCGATGACAGAGTTTCTGCCGAGCTTCGATTGTTAGAGTTTCATACACCCAAGATGAAGGCTGTGGACGTTGACTTGAGCGCCAATATTCACGTGCATACGATCGAGGACAAACTCCGCGCGCTATGCGGCGAAGATGGGGACGAGGATTTGGGCGACGATTAAATGCATTCTCTAACACATCTACTATTAGAAGCGGTCTTTTAGTTGCATGCCGCTTTCTTCTGTTTATCATGCACCCGAAAACGTAAAACAATGACCATGAGCGACGTTTTACACACCCAAAAGCCCGAAAACGTGGACACGAGAGAACAAAAAACAACAGATCGGGAGCCGTCGGTTGCCAAATCCGCAAGCACGGCTGTCAACCACCCGGCGCACTACAATCACGGCGGCGCGGAATGTATCGACGTGGCGCGCCGAATGCCCTTTTGCCTGGGCAACGCGCTGAAATACGTTTGGCGCTGTGGACACAAACACGACGGCACGCTCGAAGGAGCGCGGCGCAAAGCCGTAGAAGACGCGCAAAAGGCCGTCTGGTATCTGAATGAGTTTATCAAAGACGCCGAAGCGGGCGCGATGGACGCGTTCCTCGAATTGAAAGCGACGGAACAAGGGAGCGGGGCTCCCGCGCTTCTCGACATTCCCCTCAAACGAAACCTCTAAATTACACAGAAATGAGAATCCTCCTACAACGCCACGCCCTGAAGGCGGGCTACACCATCGGACGAATGGAAATCAACGGCCGATATTTTTGCGACACGCTCGAAGACACCGACCGCGGTTTGCGCGAAAGCATGACAGAAGACGAAATCGCCGCCCTCAAAGTGAAGGGCGCAACGGCGATTCCCACCGGCACGTATCGCATCGACATGCAAACACGTTCGCCGCGTTTCGGGCGTGTCCTCCCGCGTCTTGTCAGCGTGAAGGGATACTCGGGCGTACTGATCCACAGCGGCAACACAGCCGACGACACCGAGGGCTGCATTTTGGTGGGCGAAAACCGCGAGCGGGGCAAAGTGCTCAACAGCCGCGCCACGTTGGAATGCCTGCTCGTCTTCCTCCGCTCTGCACAAGCCGAGGGCGAAGAAATAGAGCTCACCATCACACGTTCCGCGACCAACTGACGAGCATTCCTCGGTAGTTCGCCCCCGCGCGTCGATTCTTTTCGCTTAGCGGGATAAGCCCGCCGACCTTTCCGAGGAAGTCCTCGAAATGGGAGTCCCGATAAAACGAAATGCGTAGCGTCGATTCTTTCCAATTTCGCGACGATTGGAAAGAATCGGACGCCAAAACGGGGAAATTCTCCCCAAATCGCGCCGAAAATGCTCCAATGCTTTCCAATTATTTCCATTTTGGAAAGAATTGCCCGCGGGGCGTTCAATGTTCACCTCTTCAAATTCCACCTTCTCGATGAATTACAACCACCGAAAACCTCCTCCCGACCCCTGGGCATTGTACGTCCTGGCGGCCGTAGGCGCGCTGTGCTTTGCGGTCGTGCTGAGTATGCTCACGGGTTGCACGACAACGCGCACTGTTGAACGCGTAACCGTTCACCGCGACACGCTCCACGTTGTTCACCGCGACACACTCCGTGAACTGCGCACCGTGCGCGATAGCGTTTTTCTCCACGACAGTGTCTATTTTGAAGGCGCTACGCTCGTGAAGGAGCGCACCCGCGACCGTTGGCACGTTCGCCGCGACACGGTCTGGCGTTCGCGTGTGGACACGGTTCGCGCGGCTTCGCACCACGCCGACACGCGCAGCGAGAAGAAGACGACGCACAGCGGTTTCCTTTGGCCGCCGTTGTCGCTGATCGTCTTCCTTGCCGTGTTCGGCCTGATAGGCTACGCGTTGAAACGCAGAACGTAGACGAAAACGCCCCGTCGCTCGTGTATTGAGCGGCGGGGCTTACCTTTTTCGTGAGATCGCGAAGATGGTCTCCGAATACGTCCAAAACGCGTCTAAGATGTGCCGAAAAAGGACCCGATACGAGGGTCTTTTGAACGTTTTTGAATGCAGATTGTTGAAGATAAGCTCGTTGCGAATACGTCCAAAACGCGTCCAAAATCACCTCTTATCGAATAGCGCCATCGCCTCCGCCTTTGCCGAGTTGGCGATGTCGATATACGGTTTCATCGCGCTGTAATCGCTGTGCCCCGTCCATTTCATTACGATATTCGCCGGGATTCCCATCATCAGCGCATTGCAAATAAAGGTTCGCCGCCCCGTATGTGTCCCGACGAAGGCGAATTTCGGTCGCGTGTCCTCGATACGCTCTCCTCCTTTGTAGTACGTCTTTGTTATCGGAGCGTTGATTTCGCAAAGCTCGCATAAAACGTGGATCAGTTCGTTACCTTTTGAGTTAGTTATCCTTGGAAAGACGTACTCGCTGTCCATTCCTCTATATCGGTCGATGATTTCGAGAGAGTATTTGTTCAGTTCTATAGTGATCGTTGATGAGGTTTTTATTGTGGTAATTGTAATGGTGTTTTCTGACACGCTCGACCACTTTAGATTTTGCATATCAGAGAAGCGCAAAGACGTAAAGCAGCAGAAGCAAAAGAAATCCCGAACGAACTGCATACGCGTTGACTTCCCGATTTGCTTTTCATACGTTTGGCCGTTGTGGTCTTTCAGCAGAACTCTCGTACCTTTAGGAGGGAACTCGTAGTTGTAAATCTTCATCAGCTCCTCCCATTCGAGGAACACAATCGGATTCTGCGGTGTCTTCGTCTTTAATGAGAACTTTTGATAATCCAAATTTGTGTTGTAGCCTTTCTTCGTAGCCCAACGGAGAACCCAGAAGAGAGTCCCCACGACGAGTTTAACGCTCGAATCTTTCATGTTCTTTTGCTCTCTCAGAAATGCCACGAAGTCGTTTAATCGCTTTTCGGAGAGGCGCTGAAATGTCAAATCCTTGTCGAACTCATCTACGAGGTTTACCATATTTCGAAACACACTACACGTATTTACGCTCCATTGATTTTGCTTTGGCACTTCAGAGTAATAGAGTTCGAAATAATCGAAGATGAGCGCTTGCTTTCCTCCCGTCTCCTTTTTCCTCGCGAAGTGCTCTGCAAGCTCTTTCTTTATTTCGGCGCTTGTGGGCTTTATCTTGTCCAGCATACATTGATGCTCGTATGCGCTGAAGTGCTCCGATAGTTTAGCCAGCGCAGCATTGATCGTTGAGTACGTGACACCTGCTCCTGCCGTCGAACCTTTTTTTACTTGCTGTTTGTTTTGATCCCACTTCGCCGGTGCGACCTTATAGCCAGTAGACGAGATAAACCGCGCCCCAAAAATAGAGATGCTCACTCGTATGGGGCAATCCCCATGTTTGTCTGCTCGCTTGTCAAGATAAAAGTTTACTGCCATATTGTCTTTCAAGTGTGTGCGCAAAGTTACGCACGGTTTTTGATTGAACGCATTTGTGCATGGTCAAATCTAATTAAACACGTGTCAAAGAGAAAGGGCAGAATCAGTGGGTTTTTCAAACGCATTGTTACTTATTTCAATGCTCGGTGACTTTCGAGAGAAATGAGCCGGAAGTCGCCATTATTCTTGAGCTCTTCCATGCGGTGATAGAGTTTCAAACAGGCATCAGCGTCGGTCGCTGCGTACACTCGCTGCTTTTCATCGAGCGCATCGGCCTCCCAATTGGAAAGTTGCGCATTTTTCGAGATGCGTTGGCGGAAGAAATTGGCGAAAAGTTTCGCCAAGCTCATGTCTTTGATGCCCATCTGCGCCGCTATTTGTTGCAGATCCACGAAATTTCGCGGTTTGAGCGACGGTCTTCTTTTGTGTAATTGCTGCACATCGTCTTTGAGCGAGAGGCCAATTTTTTTTATCTCCCCATTCTCGAGCAGATGTGCCAGGGCATTGGGCAGTCCCATGTAGTTGAGCCGGAAAAGGAAGCAAAGATCGGGAGTGGCCACCTGCAAAAGCGCCACTTTATGCTGCTGTCCCTTGCGAAAAGAGGGGCGGGTCTCTGTGTCGATGCCCAATTCTGTATTCCGGCTGAGGTATTGCACAGCTCGCTCCGCTTCACTCTCACTCTGGACGACAACAATTCGCCCATCGAAGGTGTAGCGGGGGAGTGTAGCTATGATTTTCTTGTCCGTTTGGACGAAAAGTTCTTGCATAAACGTGAGGTAAAAGTTGAGCGTCGGGCGATTTCAAAGTTGGACAACCGTTAACTTAGATCTCGTCCACTTGTCCCGAAGCAACAAGCTCGTGCATCGCCCTCAAAGCCCCGAGCAACTGCTGTCCCCAGTGCATTCTGAATTCTTCCATGCACTCAAACAGCGCCACTTCCATCGCCTCGTCTATCTCATTGCGGAAGGCTTCGACCATGTTGCGCAGGGCTTGATAGACGTCGGCCAACGATTCGCTCACCGTGCAGACAACCGGCGCATCGGAGTAGCGAAACTGTTCGACAAATACGTCGAGATAGTCGTCGGCATCGCGCATAATGGCCGCTATTTGGGTGCGCACGTATTCATAGTCGCTTTCTGTCACCACGGCGTCCACATAACCGACACCTTCTTCGATCTCGTCGATGAAAGCCGCTTTGAGATAGACCATGGGCAGCAAGCGCTGCATGACGGTGGTGAATTCTCCGCGCTCGCTTCCCGAACATTGCTCCACCTGCTTGCAGAATTCGGTGGCAACGGTGACAAAATCCAAGATGTCGCGGCGATAAATTCGTTCCATGTCCAATATATTTTGAGTAGAAGGGATACAAAGTTAGGGATTCCCTCGCGATTCGTCTCTTAAACTCGGGAGATTTTCGCGAAAAGTCGGGAGATTTTCGCGAAAAGTCGGGAAGTTTGCGCCAAAAATAGGGGCGTTTCTACGAATCGCCCCCGTGTACATTTACAAATTTGGGGATTCTCCTACAATCCGAACTTACGATCGGGGCATTCGTAGAAGTAATAAAACCAATAAGTGCCGTAGAAATCGTCGGCCATGAGGTTGCGCTCTGCGCGCTCCGCATCTTTCACATCGCGTGGAAACTGTTTGCGGATGCTATCTCGGCGACTAATGAAATCTCGATAGTTGGCTTCTGTCGCTTCGTCTTGATAAGAAAGGATGGGGTGGGTGGTGAGGCGAACATAAAGTACGAGAGCTTGGCGAAACGCTACGGGAATCGTTTCGGGATGGCGGTCAATGAGATATTTTCGGGGTACCGTTCCGGCAAAGCGGTCTAAATTGCCGTCGAGCAAGGCGGCCATGGCCGGCGGAACGGAAAAGGTGGAATCGCCTTCGCGCAGATAGGCATAACCTCCGCGGCCAATCGGTTCGTTGACCAGGCGTTCGGCTTGAATACGGTCGCTGAAAGGATGGTAGCTGCCGGGCATTTCAAAGAAAGACGCCCCCATACGGTCGATGGTTCCGAGGGCGCGCAAACGCAGCATCTGCAAACGTGGCGAATCAAACGCGTAGCGGCGGCCGAGCTCCAGCGCTTCATCGTTTTTGTGGAGCGCAATGAGACGGGCCGTGCGCAATTCCAATATGGTCAGCTCGTCAGCTACGGGAATGAGCCCAACGACAAAAAAAAGGAGGGTGAGGTAGAGCACTTGCCGGGTGAGCGATCCGCACCGCTTGAAGAGCGACCAGCGTTTGTTGCAATAAATGAGCAACGGCAGGAAGATGCTAAGTGCCAAGCAACCGAAGACGTGAGGAAAGCCCAATAAAAAACGCGCCGTGAAGGTGGGGAACACACTATAGGTGCAGGCCATGAGACGTTCGGAGATGAGAACGCCAAAATAGCAGTAGACAAATGCACCGAAGAGTGCGTATTGCAAAATACGCACTCTTCGAACCGGTTTGTGGTCTTGTGTCATTTATTTTTTCTCAGGACGATTGCCGTACGAGCGGGGATGTAGAGTTGCAACCAACCCTTCCCGTCACTCTCAAGTACGGGGTCGTAGTTCGTGAAATGAGTGATGGAGTCGTCATTGAGGCCTTGGCCGCCGAAAGCCTCGGCATCGGTGTTGAGCACCACGCTGTATGCTCCCTGCTTCACCATGAAACCATAATCTACATACGATGTGGTGGGCGAGAAGTTGAAGACGAAAAGCAGATCTCCGCGCTGGTACGCCAAAATCTGGTCGCCATCGTTGTGCCAAATCTCGATGACGGGCAATTTCTGGAACTGTTTCTCGCTTTTGAGCACTCGGAGCATGGCTTTGTCGAAGTCTCCGAGTAAATGGTAGCAGAGTTCTTTGTCATCTACGAGGTGCCATTGCCGACGCGCGTACTTATGACTCCACCCATTCCCTTCTCTCGGGAAATCGATCCACTCCGGATGTCCAAACTCGTTGCCCATGAAGTTGAGGTAGCCCCCGTTGATGGTAGAAGCCGTGACCAAACGGATCATTTTATGCAAAGCGATGCCGCGATGTGCCCGCTCGTTTTCGTCTCCCTTGCGGAAATGCCAATACATGTCGGCATCAATCAGACGGAAGATGATGGTTTTGTCACCAACGAGGGCTTGGTCGTGACTTTCCGTGTAAGAAATGTTGCTTTCGTCGGCACGGCGGTTGGTGAGTTCCCAGAAAATGGAGGAAGGTTTCCAGTCTTCGTCCTTCAGTTCCTTGATAGTCTTGATCCAATAGTCGGGAATGTTCATAGCCATGCGGTAGTCGAACCCGTATCCCCCGTCTTTAAAAGGGGAAGCGAGGCCTGGCATACCACTAACCTCCTCTGCGATGGTGATGGCCTGGGGATTGAACTGGTGAATCACCTCATTGGCCAACGTTAGGTAGCAGATGGCATTGTCGTCTTGGTGGCCGTTGAAATAATCAGCGTAGCCATTGAACGATTCGCCGAGGCCGTGGCTGTAATAGAGCATGGAAGTGACTCCATCGAACCGGAAACCATCAAAATGGTACTCCTCTAACCAATAACGGCAGTTGGAAAGCAGGAAATGGATGACTTCATTCTTTCCGTAGTCGAAGCAAAGCGAATCCCAGGCGGGGTGTTCACGCCGATCGCCTGCATAAAAATATTGCTGGGGGTCGCCCGCGAAATTCCCCAAGCCTTCTACTTCGTTCTTGACAGCGTGGCTCTGCACCAAGTCCATGATAACCGCTACGCCTTTCTCGTGTGCCGCGTCAATCAGTTGCTTCAATTCTTCAGGAGTGCCGAAGCGCGAAGACGCAGCAAAGAAGCTGGACACATGATACCCGAAGGAACCATAATAAGGATGCTCTTGAATGGCCATGATCTGGATACAATTGTATCCGTCTTCGACAATTCGCGGAAGCACGTACTCGCGAAACTCATTGTAGGTCCCGACTTTCTCGGCATCTTGCGCCATTCCGATGTGGCACTCGTAGATGAGTAGGGGAGCGCGTTGGGGCTTGAAAGTTTCTTTCTTGAATTGATAGGGCTTTGCAGGAGCCCAAACTTGTGCGGAAAAGATCTTTGTGGTCTCATCTTGCACCACTCGGTGTGCATAAGAGGGGATGCGCTCACCGAAGCCCCCTTCCCAATAAACATGCAGCTTGTATAACTGCCCGTGCTTGAGGGCTTTCAAGGGCAAAGTCAGCTCCCAGTTTCCGGAATCTTCGATGCGTTTAAGTTCAAATTCGGGATTCTCCAGCCAATCATTACAGTCTCCGACCAGGAAGATGCGCGTGGCATTGGGTGCCCACTCTCTGAAAATCCAATTCTTCCGCGTGCGATGCAGTCCAAAATAGTGGTGTCCCATGGCAAATTCGGAAATAGACTGCTTGCCCTGCGTGAGTTCTTCGATTTTGTGCAGTGCCTGCTCGTGTCGCCCGCGGATCGCATCTGCATAAGGCGCAAGCCATTCGTCGTTCTTGACGAGTTTGAGCTGCGCGCGCGAATTCGTCGTTTTCCGCTGGGCGGGAACGCTAGTCTTTGTGGGCTTCTTCTGCTGTGAGACCTTCATAATGAACTGCTTAATGTTTTTGTGCGCTTCAGCAAGAGGGTATTTTCTTGCCGAAGCGCTATGGTATTTTTAGAGATTATCGGTTATTGGCTTGCCTACGGCCGTTGGTATAAACGCCTTCGGCCGTTTTGTTGCCGTTACGGTCGTACTCAACGAATGCGCCATCGCGCTCTCCGTTGACAAACGACCCTTCGTAACGCGAACCGTCTGCAAGGATTTCGATGCCGAAGCCATGTTTCTGCCCGTCGCGGAACTGTCCTTTGTATTTGTCCCCTTGCGCCGAGATGAGCGTGCCCTCGCCATCCATTTTTCCGTTCTTCCAAGTGCCGTCATAACTGTCGCCCGTCTTCGTTTTGTAGACGCCGCGACCGTGCGGCTTGTCGGCTTTCCACATTCCGGTGTAGGTTGCAGTGCCTTTCCACACGTAAGTGCCTTGTCCGCTCTGTTCGCCGGCCAGGAAGTGCCCGGTATATTTGTCGCCGTTGGCAAAGGTAGTCACGCCTTCGCCGGTGCGTTCGCCGTTTTGGTACTGTCCTTCGTAGATATCGCCGTTGCGGAAGGTGTAAATGCCCTTTCCGTTTTGGTTATCGTCCTTCCACTCGCCTTTGTACACGTCGCCGTCGGCATAATGGTAGGTGCCGAAACCATTGCGCAGGTTGTTGAACCAATACCCTTCGTACTTGGTGCCGTCGTTCCAGTCGAACGTGCCTTTACCTTGCTTTTTGTCGTTGACCCACTGCCCGTTGTAGAAGGCACCACTCACGAATCGGTAGATGCCCACGCCGTTGCGTTTGTCGTCTTTCCAATCGCCGTCGTAGACATCGCCGTTGTAGTAGAACATCTTGCCGCGGCCCTGCTTCTTGTCCTGATACCAGAGGCCTTCGTAGCGGTTATTGTTGATGTAATAGAACGTTCCTTTTCCATGCTGCTGGTCATTGAACCAGTCGCCTTCATATTTCTCACCGTCAGAGAACGAATAGGTGCCGTAGCCCTGGCGTTTCCCCTTTTTGTATTCGCCTTCGTACTTGTCTCCGTTAGGATAAACCGTGATGCCTTTGCCATTCGGTTTGTTTCCTAACATTTCACCCGTGAAAACCGCTCCATCCTTGAAGGTATAGGAGCCGATCACAATCTTTTGCGCATCGACGGCGACAAAAGTCAGGAAAGAGAATATGATGAGAGAGAATTTACGTATCATAGAGGGTAAGCTTGTGCAATTAGAGGGCGATAAAGCTCTCGTATATGCGCAAAGATATTGCAGTTTATTGAAACAACCAAGTAGAACGCACGTTTTTTAGCAATTCGAGCGGAGGAATTCTTCCGCTTTGCGTAGGTCTTCGGGCGTATCGATTCCAATGGTCTCATGATTCGTGAAGCCCACGCGGATTTTCAGTCCGGCTTCCAACCAGCGAAGTTGTTCCAAACTCTCTGCAAGTTCAAGCGGACTTTGGCACAGATCCGTAATCTGGTCGAGCATTTCGGCCCGATATGCGTAAAGCCCGATGTGCTTATAGAAGGTGTGGCGACTCAGCCATTGCTCTTCGGGCACATTACGCAAATAGGGGATGACGGAGCGCGAAAAATAGAGGGCTTGTTGCTGAAGACCGACGACCACTTTGGGAGAATTGGGATTCTTCAAGGCTTCGAGTCCCATCTCGGGCGTAAAAGGTTTGACCAATGTGGCAATTTGAGTGCTTTCGTCTTCAAAACAGCGGCAAAGCTCCCCCAACTGTTCCGGGCGCACAAAAGGTTCATCGCCTTGTATGTTGACGACGATGTCGGGGTGCACCCCCGTCTTGTGCATGGCTTCTCTGCAGCGATCCGTTCCGCTTTTGTGTGCTGCGGAAGTCATCACGCACTTCCCACCGAAACGCTCGACGACTGCGGCAATTCGCTCATCATCAGTGGCTACCCACACTTCTTCAAACACTTCGGCTGCGCGTTCGTAGACGTGTTGTATGATTTCTTTCCCACCTAACAACGCTAAGGGTTTACCCGGGAAGCGAGTCGAGGCATATCTTGCTGGAATAATGGCTTGTATTTTCATTTAAGAGGCGACTTTTCGAAAAAAACGGGGGACTTTCTTATTGAAACACGTTGGTTTCCTGCGTCGGTCCCGCTCCGGCATCCCCGTTGTTGGCGGGCGGTGCTCCGGCAGCGGCAGGTTTCTTTGCTCGGCCCATGTTGAAAGGTTGGTTGGGATTGTATCCAAGCGTCTTGTCTCGGAACACATTACGCATGTACAGCGCCCAGATGGGGAGAGCAGTGGACGCTCCTTGCCCTTCGGCCGTGCCGGTGAAGTGAATGTCGCGGTCTTCGCCGCCCACCCAACAAGCCGTGACAAGTTGAGGGACGTAGCCCACGAACCAACCATCGGCATTGTTATTGGTTGTTCCGGTTTTGCCGGCGATGGGGCCATTCAGTCCGAACTGGAAGCGCAGTCTGCGCGCCGTGCCGTGGTCGACCACGGCTCTCATCATCTCGATCATTTCGTAGCTGGTGCGTTCGGAAATCACTTCGTTCATGCGCGGCGTGAATTGGGCAATGACGTTCCCCTCGCTGTCCTCGATGCGGCTGACCAACGTGGGGGCACAACGGATGCCTTGGTTGACAAAGGCCGTGTAGGCCGAGGCCATTTCGCCTACCGTCACCTCGCAAGGTCCGAGACACAGGGCCATAGAGGGATGAATGTCGGGATTGGCGACCCCGAAATTCTGCACGAGCCGCTTCAGGCGTGTACCGCTGGGATCCACCTTGCTCATGAGGTTGGCCGTGGCCCAGTTGCTCGACTGCGAGAGTCCCCAAATGAGGGGCACCATTTGGCCGGCTCTTGCGCTGTTGGCATTGCGAGGTGTCCAGAAAGATCCGCCTACGCGGTAGCTTCGCTGCGCATTGAGCACCATCGACTGGGGCGTGTACCCATCTTCGAGGGCCATGGCATAGACAAACGGTTTCATCGTCGAGCCGATTTGTCGGCGTCCGATCATACCCATATCGTACTGGAAATGAGCATAATTGAGACCTCCTACATAAGCTTTCACGTAACCATTGCTCGGATCGATAGAAACCAAACCGGCTCGGAGGAAGGTCTTGTAATAGCGAATGGAATCGAGCGGTGTCATGACCGTATCGACATCGCCATGGTAGGTGTATACCGACATGGGAGTCAAGGTGCAAAAGGCATCGTGAATGTCTTCCTCAGATGCACCCGCTGCCTTCATCGCTTGATATCGTTCACTCTGGCGCATGGCTTTGTCGAAGATGCGCTTCACCTGTTTGGAGGACAGACTGGTGTTGAAGGGGAAGTTTTCATTGTACTTCCGCTTGTCAAACTCGGGCTGAAGTCGAAGTGCAACGTGACTATAGACCGCTTTCTCGGCATATTCCTGCATGCGCGAGTCGATTGTGGTGTAAACTTTCAGGCCGTCGGTGTAGATGTCGTAGTGTGAGCCGTCGCGCTTCTTGTTCTTTTTGCACCAACCGTAGATCGGGTTGTTGATCCACGCCAAAGAATCGGCATAATACTGGGCGTACTGCCAATCGCGGTAGTTGGATCGCTTCGGTTTATCGGCCATGAGTATTTGTCTCAAGTACTCACGCAGATAGGTGGCCTCCCCTTCTTTGTGGTCGATGGGGTGGAAATTCAATTCGAGTGGGGTGGCGCTGAGCATTCGGCAGCTGTCTGCACTCAAATAGCCGGCCTTGACCATTTGAGACAGCACCACATTTCGGCGCTGACGGCAGCGTTCTGCGTCGCGCACGGGATTAAAGAGTGAGGGGTTCTTGCACATGCCGATCAGCGTGGCCGATTCGGTAAGTGTAAGTTCGCTGGGAGATTTGCCAAAGTAGACGTTGGCTGCCGTCTTGATTCCCACGGCGTTATGAAGAAAATCGAAGTAGTTGAGATACAACGTCATGATCTCATCCTTCGTGTAGTAGCGTTCGATCTCTACTGCGATGACCCATTCGATGGGCTTCTGCAATAATCGCTGAAGTGTGTTGGAAGCTTTTCCGGAATACAATTGTTTGGCCAACTGCTGCGTGATGGTCGAACCACCTCCCGCATTGTGCTGGCCCATGATGCCACGTTTCACCACGGCACGCCCCAACGCTTTGGCGTCGATGCCGCAATGGTCGTAGAAACGTTCGTCTTCTGTGGCCACCAACGCCTTGAAGAGATGGGGCGATATGCTATCGGTAGCCACAAAAATGCGGTTTTCGCTGGTAGACCAAGTGCCCAACAATTTTCCATCGGCAGTCAGTGCCTGCGATGCGAATTTATTGATGGGATTCTGGATGCGCTCGAGATCAGGCATGTAGCCGATCCATCCACGTTCGACTGCGACGACGAAAAGTGCAGCCGAGAGGATAAAACCAAGCAACAATGACCAAAGAGTGTAGACGAATTTCCTACGCATGCAAATTCTGTGAGAAGGAAAAGCTTAGAAAAAAGCGAGATAGAAGGAGAGGCGTGGATGCACTCCCGATACGCAATGACACGATGTCCTGTCTATGCGTTTCGCGGACCGATCTCCATCGATACGGCGCAAACACGCCTCTCTCTATTGGAATAAATCAGATGAGATATTGACTGCTGATGCTCTCATTCTCGAGCACTCGGCGAATGGTTTCGGCAAACAGTGCTCCGACGCTCAATTGTTTCACTTTTGAGCAGGAACCGGTGTAGGGAATAGAGTCGGTGAAGACCATTTCCTCGAGCTGACTGTTTTCGACTCGCTCGTCGGCCGGACCGGACATGATGCAGTGTGAGGCCAAAGCACGCACGGAACGTGCGCCTTTCGACTTGATGAGATCGGCGGCTTTGGTGATCGTGCCTGCGGTGTCCACCATATCATCTACCAGTACGACATCCATATCCTTCACATCGCCGATCACGTCCATGGAGTCAACTTCATTGGCACGCTTGCGGGTCTTGTTGCAAATGACCATGGGGCAATCGAGATATTTCGCGTAGGTGCTTGCGCGTTTCGAGCCTCCGACATCCGGCGTTGCGATGCAGATGTTTTTCAAGTTGAGGTTCTTGACGTAAGGCAGGAGGATAGTCGACGCAAACAGGTGATCTACAGGAACTTCAAAGAATCCTTGCTCTTGATCGGCGTGGAGATCCATGGTGATCACGCGATCAATGCCGGCTACGCCCAGCATATTGGCGACCAGCTTGGCTCCGATGGAAACACGGGGCTTGCTTTTGCGGTCCTGACGGGCCCAACCGTAGTAGGGTACCACAGCATTGACGGTGCGCGCCGAAGCACGTTTGGCCGCATCGACCATCAGCAAAAGCTCCATCAGGTTGTCGGTCGAGGGAAACGTGCTTTGTACGAGAAAGACGTCACAGCCTCGAATAGACTCCTCATAGCAAACCTCAAACTCGCCGTCCGAGAAATAAGTGATGCTCACATCTCCGAGCTTGCAGCCCAGATTGTCACAGATTTTCTCGGCCAAATAACGTGTTTTCGTGCCCGAGAAGACTTTGAAGTTACTGTTCATTTTATTGAAAGAGTTGATTGGTGGGAAGTTTCTCTCACGATGTAAGGATTTCTATCGCCTTGGTTTCGCGAGTTCATTCGGCCATTCGCCGCAACTTGCGGAAGTGGGTGATGAGATCCTTGTAGTCTCTGTTGGTGTGCATATTGAAGCGATTCCAAAGGTCGCCCAAAATGACGGCACCACCGAAACCGAGACTTTTGACTAGGGGAAGATTGTCGGCATCGACGTTGCCAAAGGCCATGACTTTGCGCCCGATCAGTTTCTTTTCGGCCATTTCATTCAGCATGCGCGCACTGAAATTCTCACTGAAGCCGTCTTCGCGCGTTGCATCGAAGAGAGGTGACAAAAAGACATAGTCGAACGAACGAACTCTCTCTCTGAGTTCGTCTGCACTCTGACAACTACAGGAAATGTGGCCTTTGTAGTTGTGGGGAAGCTGAGTATTTCGCGCGTTGAGGTGAATGCCTTTCAAACCGTATTCACCTTTAAGATAAAAATGGTCGTGCACCACAATATTCTTGTGGTAGTTTTCGGGAATGAGCGAGAGTAATCGTTCCGAATAGACAGGTTCTGAATCTGGCTTGCGCACATGCAAAAGTTCCAGCCCTTCATCGAACAAAGCAGTGATGATCTGACTCTCTTCGACGAAGAAATCAGGACGAGTCATCAGGATGAGTTTCATTTCCGAACTTGGATTAGGATAAAGATAAAAGCAATATCACGAGGATCTTACGGAGAACTGAAAACGAACTCCCGTGTATCCGCCTACAAAGTTAGTCAAAAAAGAGCGATCTGGCTTCATGGCCTCGCAAAAAAACAGATTCTGAAGAAAAAGCCCCCGTGTTTTGTCTTCCCGTTGTGGCTAATGGCTAAAATAAAGCGCCCAATCGGGCAATTGCTCGATCGGGCGGTTTAGCCGGTGGGAGGAATCATCGACAGGTTGGTGAGGTTTTGGTTATCACGGCGGGTATTTTACGATAATCCCATGTTCCCACTGCGGTTTGTTCGTGTCGGCGGACGAGAAAGGGGTAGGGTGTGGACAAAATGGGGCGGTACGAGCTGCACCTCTCCGTTTGCCTTCAAGAGATGCGCAAAAACCGAGCTCTCAAAGGCTCATTTCCGTGACGTATTCCCGACCATTTTACAATGACTGCAGAAATACGCGACAAACTTTATGTTTAATCAATTCCTCTTCGGGACCACTTGAACATAACCGGCGAGTCGTTTTGCCTTGTCGCGGACTTGCTCGAGGTTGCTCCCCAATTCTCCGCTCACCAACACAACTCCCATCCTACGCTTGGGGCGCATGCTGGGCTTTCCGAAAATGCGCAGATCAGCATCCTCCTCACAAGTTCTTTCTAATCCGAGGTAATCAGGCGTTCCTTCCGCATGATCGCCGGCTAAGATCACGGCGCTGGCTCCGATGCGGAGGTTTTTCACGCACGGAATGGGCAAAGACAATGCCGCACGGCAATGCAGTTCGAATTCATTGAAGTTTTGCGTTCCCGCCAGGGTCACCATACCGGTATCATGCGGGCGCGGCGACAATTCGCTGAAGTAAACGCCGTTTTTCTCGCTGACGAAAAACTCAACTCCCCAAATTCCGGCTCCGGTCAGGGCTTCAGTCACAGCTTTCGCCATACTTTCAGCCTCTTGCAAGTGCGTTGCGCTCATCGCTCTCGGCTGGAAGCTCTCACGATAGTCGCCATCTTCTTGCACATGTCCAATGGGAGCGCAGAATAACGTGTTGCCGTTGTCTTGTGTCACGGTGAGTAGGGTGATTTCGTAGTCGAAATCAACGAATTCTTCGACGATGAGCTCCTTAACATCCCCTCTGCTTCCCGCCATGCCGTATTCGAATGCGTGCTTCACGTCATCTACGGAACGCATCACGGATTGTCCTTTTCCACTCGAGCTCATTAGCGGTTTGACGATGCAGGGAAATCCGAGATCCTCGGCTCCTTTGCGCAGTTCCTCCTCAGTTGTGGCGTAATGGTAACGCGCCGTTCTGATTCCGAGTTCCTTTGCTGCCAAATCTCTGATGGCTTTTCGGTTCATCGTGTAGTTCACCGCTCTGGCAGAAGGAACCACGCGGATGCCTTTCGCCTCATATTCGTAAAGTCGTTCGGTTCGAATGGCTTCAATTTCGCTGATAATGAGGTCGGGATGGTGCTTTTCGACGACGCGGTCCAGTGCTTCTCCATCGAGCATGGAGAACACCTCACATTCATCGGCGACTTGCATTGCGGGCGCACCGCGGTAGGCGTCGCAAGCCACGACATGTTGTCCCAAACGTTGGGCGGCGATCGTAAACTCTTTCCCGAGTTCACCCGATCCGAGGAGCAAAATCTTTTTCATGCATTCCATTTTGCGCATTCAACACGTTCCGCCTGCACATTGCGGGCTGACCATTTGAATTCTAAGGCCACAAGCCAAAGCAGGCTCCGCAATAAGCTGTAAACGAGCGAATCGTTTGATAAATTCTAATGTCTCATGTTTGGGAGAGTGGGGAAGTGGAGTAGAGTGTTCCATAGGCTTCAGGAGAATATAACTTAGTTCGTTATTCTCTAAACGACGGAACTTCCCATTTAATGCGCGAAACGTGATATTTTTGCGTTTTTCGGTCGCATTCACTTCAACATTCCCGCTCTGGTTGCCATTTTGCGGAGGTTGAGCAGCGCATAGCGCATTCTTGCCAGCGAGGTACTGATGCCCACCCCCGTTATTTCCGCAATTTCTTTGAAGGGTATTTCTTGATAGAAGCGCATTTTTACCACTTCGCGCTGTTCATCCGGCAGCAAAGTGATCCATTTCTGCACCATTTCTATCGATTCCATACGAATCATTTCCTCTTCTCGTCCCACACAAGCCAGCTGCGAACTGGCTTCGTCGGCAAATTCCTGACCATCTTCGTCATAACTGCACTGTCCGCGCTGTGTTTTGAAATGATCAAGCACCAAGTTGTGGGCGATTCGCGAAAGCCAAGCGAAAAACTGACCTTGTTCCACGTAATTTCCCTTGCGTAGCGAGAGAATCACCTTGACAAAAGTCTCTTGAAAGATGTCGTTTGCCAAGTCTTCATCGTGCACTGCATATAAAATGTGCTGGAACAATCGATCTTGATGGCGCGCCAATAAACAATCGAAGGCTTCTGCGTCTCCTCTGATGTAAGCTTTTACCAACGCGTCGTCGGTCATTCTATTTTTGCTGTCCATACTCATTGAACGATTAGTTTGAAGTAGAGTATGTTTCTATAGGCTTTCTGATTTTTGAAATGAACGATTTCCGCAAAAATACGCGTTTATTGCAAGAAAAACAAACCGACGGCACAAAAAATGCCGTCGGTCATGTTGTTCGTTGCGAACGGAGGGCGTTTATAGGCGGTCGGCATAGGCTTCGATGGCCTTTTCGGCCGTTTTGATGGCCTCATCCAGCGGAAAGGGGAGTTCACCGCCCGCCGCATTGAAGTGTCCGCCGCCATTGAAGAACTCTTCGGCCAATTTATTGGCGGGGAAATCGTCGACACTGCGCACCGAGACGCGAATCTTGTCCACTTCCGTGTCCTCTCTCAGACTAATGCTCAGTCGCATGCCCTTCACTTTCAGCGGTTCGTTGACCAAACCTTCTGCATCGCCGCGGATATAGTGGAAGCGCTTCATGTCTTCGCGGGTGATCGTGAACAGTCCGGCCCGATGATCGTGGAAGAAACGCAGGCGTTCGGTCAATATGTAGGAAAAGAAGCGCAATCGATTTTCTGACCACGTGTTGTTCACATTCCGATTGATCTTGTCCTTGTCAATCCCCTTGGTCAGCAAGTGGGCAATGATGATAAAGATCTCAGGATCGTTCGATGCATAGGCAAACCCACCTGTATCGGTCATCATGCCACAATAGATGCATGCAGCGGCGTTCCGGGAAAGTTCGTCAAACGCCCCGAGTTGATAAATCAGCTTGAAGACCAACTCACATGTGCTCGAAGCGCCCGGACGCGACACGATGAAATCCGCTGCTTTCTCGTCGGGCCCCTCATGATGATCGATCATGATTCGCTTCGCCTTCGCCCGCTCCACCACCGGCCCCATGTCTTGCAAGCGATGCAGGGCATTGAAGTCCAAAAGGCAGATCAAATCGGCCTCTTGAATGAATTTTGTCGCCATCGGTCGCATGTCGTCGTTCGAAAAATAGAGCACACTTCTGGCTCCCGGCAACCATTTCAAGAAGTCCGGGCACGGTGTCGGCAGAATCACGCGCACCTGTTTGCCAAGCCCACGCAAGTAGTCGGCCCAAGCCAGCGTCGATCCCATGGCATCTCCGTCGGGTCCTCGGTGCGCAGTGATCACCACGCGTTGCGCATCGCGCAACAAAGCCATCAATTCAAAGAGTTGTTTATTGTCCAGCAGGGGAGTTATTTCCATTGCTTCAAAGATTACGCAATACTTCTATTTCCTTTTTCGGATCTGCCGCGTTGAACACGGCACTCCCGGTGACGAGCACGTCGGCTCCGGCTTCGACAAGCCATTTTCCGGTCTCGCGATTCACACCGCCATCCACTTCTATCAGCGCTTCCGACCCACAAGCATCCAAGAGGGCGCGCAATTTCCGTGTCTTCTCGACCATGGTGGGGATAAAACGCTGGCCGCCGAAGCCGGGGTTCACGCTCATCAGCATGACCAAGTCGAGATAGGGCGCGATTTCTTCGAGCACACTCACCGGCGTATGAGGGTTGAGCGTGACGCCGGCTAACATTCCTTCGTCGCGTATGGCTTGCACCACGCGATGCAGGTGGGTACAAGCCTCATAGTGTACATTCATCACGTGCGCCCCGAGGGCTTTCACTTGAGGGATGAACTTTTCGGGCGATACAATCATCAGATGCACATCCAGCGGCTTGCGTGCGTGTCGGGCCATGGCCTCCATCACCGGAAAACCGAAACTAATGTTGGGCACAAACACCCCATCCATCACATCCAGATGGTACCAATCCGCAGAACTTTCGTTGAGCATTTCGATGTCGCGCTGCAAATTGGCGAAATCCGCACTGAGCAGCGAAGGAGAGATCATTGTCATGAGTCAGTAGGCTGAGTATTTTCTTCTTTGTCGTTTCTTATTTGTTGAATGCGCAGCAATTCTTCGAGCGCAATCCCTTCACTGTCGGGAAACTCGAGCAGAGCTTGAAATTGCTGCTCAGCTTCGTCGAGCAAATCTGCATCAATGAGCGCCGTGCCCCGGCGGCGCTTCAAAAAGCGCACGAAAGCCTGTCGTTCCGGCTCCTCCACTTCCGTTCCCTCGCTTTCAGACTGCTTTTGTTCTTGATCCAAGTAGCGATCAATGACAAAAAGGGCACGGAAATCGTGGCCGTTCACCAACGCATTCACGTAGGCACGATTATACTTGTGGTTGTTCAGCGAATACAGACCATCCAAATAGTAATAAGCCTGTTGGTAAAGTCCCAAAGCGCTGTAGCAACTGCCGATGCTGAAGAGCAATTCGAAGAAATGCGCGCGTTGTCCCTTGTTCATGTAGCTGAACCGCGGCGAAAGCCAGCGGAACACATTTTTGAAGTAAGCCAGCGCCTCATAATAACGCTCCGACGCATAGAAACGCCGTCCCCAATACATGCAATAGCCGTAGTAGGGCGTGGTGCAGGCCATCATTTCGTCTTGCGCCTCCGTCAAATCTTCGCCGCGTTCGAGGGCGTCGCGAGTTTCGTTCCAGAAGTATTCAAATTCCTTCCGGCGTTCTCCGTCGCCCACCTTATCATAGGCCAAAACAAAGGTAGTCGCACTGCTTTGCTGTTCTGCTTTCGCAACGACCGCCGAGTGTTGTGGCAAAAGTATCCCCGTGGGGCGAGTGAAGGTCACGCGAAAGAAGAGGTCATAATTCGTTTCGCTCTCGCAAAGCACGTGCAGCAAACAGTCTTTCCGTTCGCCTTCTTGGGTCGACACACTGATCACCAGCGTCAATGCACTGTTCTTCAACGTTTCGAATGTGGTCCCTTTCGTCATCAAGTATTCGACAAACGGGAAATTCTTCATCTCTTCCGCCTCAAGTACTTCGATTGTCGAAGGCTCGCAATCGCCTTCTCCGGTCAATACGCCTTCCATTCGCAAAAGCGTCACCGGTTCTTCGTTCGGCATGAACGTCGAAAGCACTTCGCCCACCGTGTGTTTCTGCTCTTTGGTCTCAAATCCTTGGGCCAACGCAGGAGCATAATTCATCTCTGCCACGTGCGACAAGACGTTCAACCGCTCACTGATCGCCGTGTTCTCCTCCAAATTGTTGTCATCGCTTGCTTCGATCTTCTCGAGTTCAGCTTTTGTCCTTCTCACATGGGCGAAAGTCGCTTCCAATTGAGCCGCCAGCATTTCTTGCACACTGCGTTTCGTCGAGTCGATGGGCATGCCGAAACGCATATAGAGATAAACCTGGTGCCCCTGTGCATCGATGATGTAGTAAGTCGCGAAATTGGCCACCGCCAAGCTGTTGAATTCATTGCTGGCATGGCGCACCGCCGTCAGCGCGCCGAGAGGACGCTCCACAAAATACGGATAATAGAACGAGACCATGGTGTTGCGCCGGCTGCACACCGCCACAAAATGTCCTCCCTGGAAGGTAAAATCATAGGCTCGTTCGTCTTCTTGGCACTTAAATTCGCTTTCCTTCCATTCGATCTGCATTTTGGGAAACAGCAGCTCCAACATCGTCGACGATTGGGGATAGGCTTCCCCCTTCACCGTCGATTTGAAGCGACGATAGGCGATCAGCCAAAGAGAATGGAGCCAACTCGCGGTTTTGCTTACCCCTTTGCAAAGCGATTGTAGGAGAAACTCAAGTAGTGCGAACATAGAGTGTCGAATTGTCTGTACATGAAGCGGTTTTCGTTAGCGAAGTTACTATTTTCTTTTCGCAACGGCTCCTCTTTCGCTTCGAAAACTGTAAATTTGTTTGCGCATTTCCAGCACATCTCTTTTATTATCTTCCCCAACGACATGATTTCCCTCGAAGATTTCTTCCGCAACGCCACTTCTTCCTCCTTCCGTCTTTCGCCCGATGGGCGCCATCTCGCCTATCTTGCCCCCTATCGCGACCGCATGAACCTTTTTGTGCGCAGCATCGCCCCCGATGGCGCACTCGGCACCCCACTTCGCCTCACCGGCGAGACAGAACGCAGTCTCGGCGGCCACCTTTGGGCCGACAACGACCGTTTGGTTTATGCCAAAGACGATGGGGGCGACGAGAACTACCACCTTTTCGGCATTCGCCGCGACGGGAGCGACGAACGCGCCTACACCGATTTTCCCGGAGTGCGCGCCGACATCATCGATGACCTCCCCGAAGTGCCCGGGCAAATCCTCATTGAAATGAATCGCCGTAACCCCGAGGCCTTCGATCCCTATCGTCTCGATCTCGACACGGGCGAACTCACGCTCCTGGCCGAGAATCCCGGTAACTATCAGGGATGGACCACCGACCACGACGGTTGTTTGCGTGTGGTCTATGCCGTCGTCGACGGCGTGAACACCCAGATTCTTTACCGCGACCACGAAGGCGAAGCATTCCGTCCCGTGCTCACCACCGATTTCCGTGAATCGGTGTGCTACTCGCTCTTCACTCCCGACAACAAAATGGTGTGGGGCGTGAGCAATCGCGGCCGTGACAAAGCAGCCTTAGTGCTCATTGATCCTGCTACGGCCGAAGAGCGCGAAGTACTGTTCGAACACGATCGCTACGACGTGGACGCGCTCACCTATTCGCGCAAGCGTCGCCGGCTGCTCGGGGCGTTTTGTGCCGGACATCGCGACCCTGTGCGCCACTATTTCGACGACCGCGCACGCGATGACCGCCAACGACTCGAAAAGCACTTCCCAGCGCAACAAGTCGGCATGGTGGACACCGACAAGAGCGAGGAACGATGCATCGTCTTTGTGGCCAGCGATCGGTCGAAAGGCGCCTATTATTTCTACGATCGCACCGCTGATCGTGTGGAACTGCTGGCCGAAGTGGCCCCGTGGTTGCCCGAATCGGCCATGGCGCCCATGCACCCCGTGACGTTCACCACCCGCGACGGGCTGACCATCGAGGCCTACCTAAGTTTGCCCCCCGGATTGACACTCGATGCGCTCCCGGCCCCGCTCCCCGTCATCGTCAATCCCCACGGCGGACCGTGGTCGCGCGACAATTGGGGCTTCTCCTCTGAAGTGCAATTTCTGTGTTCGAGAGGTTATGCGGTCTTTCAACTCAATTTCCGCGGAAGCACAGGCTACGGCCGCGACTTCCTCGAAAAGAGTTACAAGCAATGGGGGCTCACCATGCAGAATGACATCACCGACGGCGTGCATTGGCTCATCGATTCAGGCATAGCCGACCCGAAACGCATAGCCATTTACGGTGCCTCCTACGGTGGATATGCCACCCTGGCGGGAGCTTGCTTCACACCGGAGCTTTATTGCTGCGCCATCGACTACGTGGGCGTGTCCAATCTGCTCACTTTCCTGCAAACCATTCCGCCTTACTGGCGCGCGATGCTCGACATGATGTACGAACAAATCGGCCACCCCGATCGCGACCGCGCGCAACTCGAAGCCACGTCGCCTGCCTTGCATGCCGACGCCATTCGCTGCCCGCTCTTCATCGCACAAGGGGCCAACGATCCGCGTGTCAACAAAGACGAAAGCGACCAAATGGTGGCGGCCCTCCGACGACGCGGCGTGGAAGTGGAATACATGGTGAAAGACAACGAAGGCCACGGTTTCGCCAACCAAGAAAACGTCTTCGACTTCTACCGTGCCGTCGAGCGATTCCTGCAGCAACATCTCTGAAAACGGAGCGCCCTGTCGAGAACTACGATGGTAAAAATGCGGGCTTCACCCTGTTGTGCACAGGTGCCCCACATTTTTCTTCACAGCTACGCGTGCCCACGAGCCATCGCCCACATATCCAAAATGCGCCCCGGTGATTTTCGATTCACCGGGGCGTTTCTTTTTGAGCAGAACGCACTAAACAACGGTGCACACCGCAGCATCGCTCCATTGTTCGTGTCCTGCGAATCGAAATACGGGCAAACTCCTGTTTGCCCCCACAACTTTGAGCAATACTGTCCGAGAAGCGAAGAAAAAACTGGGGCTTTTCCCATTTTATAAGGGACGTTTCGACGGAAATGTCCCCATTAATCGAAAAGCTCACCGCAATGGAATTCGCAACATCTTGGACTCCTCGCTCACGGCAGACGAGAAGATCATCGCTCTATGTGAAAAACATCTCAACATCCCCCGTGGTGAGGCCAGTCGGGGCAGATCAACGCCTACGACCCTCACTTCGCCCGTGACCGCCAAAGCAATTTATCGCGATGCGGTGAAAAGTGAGGGGGTGCAACCCGTTACACGCTCCATTTCCCAAAACCAATTGAGGTTTTAAATCGCCGTATGGAGAGTGTTCCTTCCCTTTATAGTATCTACATTGCTTGAGTAGTTCTTTTTGTCATCTTGAAATGAGATTCGTCGCGGAAAGATGGAAAGAAACCGGGGGAAAGTCTTCTACAAAAGTGAAAAGGATCTCCCTAAGAGGCTATAGCATACCAGTTTCCCTTTTATATTCTTCAACAATCTCATATCCGTTGTATGGATCCCACTTCTCGACGTAGGCACAAACGGCAGTCACGAAGCTTCTACGCAAATTCTTTTTGCTTACCATACAAGAGAGATCGTTACAGATCATATATTCAGCCGCCCAAAGTTTCCTTTCTTTGCCACTAATATAAGTACTGGGGCACTTTTCTTCCCCTTTGTAGTACCTACATTGCTTGAGTAGTTCTTCTTTTGTCATCGTGAAATAGAATTTTATTCTTCAAAGATAGCATTTCTCCCCGTGTCCCGTTTTGTTTGAGCGTTAAACCAACATTTTCCGCCCCCAAAAAATGTTTTAAGCATCTACGACGACTCCAAGAGGACGTACTTTCAAAATCAAAGTGCAACAATTCATTCACTTTTCATCGGTTCTCTGCTATGAAAAGCACCACAGGTTTGTCTCGTGGACAGGGCACGTAGCCCCGAAAACATACCGCAATGGGCAAAGGCACTCGTCGAAAAAGGGCGAAACACGAAAAAAGCGCGAACAAGCTGTTCGCGCTTTGCTGTTTGTAGCCTGATCTCGTGGCAATCTTCCGCAAGTTCAAAGTGAAATGGGTGATTCCGCTGGGGCTCGAACCCAGGACCCACGCCTTAGAAGGGCGTTGCTCTAATCCGACTGAGCTACGGAACCAAACCTATAGGGGTAAAGTATGGGTTTGCGGGTGCAAATATACCTATTTTTTGCGTATGTCGCAAACATCGCCCAATAAATCACACCATTTGTGGGCAACTTCTCTACTGAGAGGGGCTATTTGAGTCGCTTTCGTGCGTTCACCAACACAAAACAGCGGCCGACAAAATCGTTTGTCGGCCGCTGTGGCTTGTTTCTTCTTTCTTTTACCGCTTCACTGCGCAACGGTGTCCCAAATGTCTGCCGGCGTGCGCGCGTAGAAGTCTGCCCGCAAGGCACGCAACTCAGGTTCGTCCCGAAATCCCCAAAGCACGAGCTCACAAGCGATGCCTGCCGCTTGCGCAGTGGCATAGTCCACCTCACTGTCGCCCACATAGAGCGTTTCGGCGGGAGTAGCTCCGAGACGGCGCATGGCTTCGAGCACCGAATCGGGGTAGGGTTTCCGTCGCACGCCCGCACTTTCGCCCACAGCCACTTGCATGAAATCGGCAAAAAAGCGACGATTCAGATCCTGCACCGCGGGATCGAGCTTGTTACTGACGATGCCCATGCGCACACCCGCGTTGTGCAAACGTTCAAGCAGCGGAAGAATGCCGGGATAAGGCCCCGTCTTGTCGAGCGAATGCTCGAGATAGTGCGAACGAAAGTCGGCAAAAACGGCTTCAAGTTGTGCGGGATCTGTGCCTTCTGGGACCGATCGCTCGATGAGATTGTGGATGCCATTGCCCAAAAAGGCGCGCACTTCGGGCACACTCCGCTCCGGCAATCCGTGTACGCGGAGTCCGTGGTTCACCGAAGCGTGGAGATCGGCCAAGGTGTCGAGCAATGTTCCGTCGAGATCGAATATGAGGGTTGAAAATCGCATAAGTAGTATAGTTTTATCTGGTCTTTGCGTCGCGGAAAGGCATCTTTTCAGAGAGCGCGCCCGGCTCTAAATCGGTGTGCCGCAGTGAAGTACTGGTATTTTTCGCTCGGCGTAAGCGGTGCAAGGCTGGATTTCCCAAGTTGGCGCCTCGTTCCGGCTTATGCGCCGTGGAGGAGCGCTGTCTTCAGTCCGGTAATCGTGTCGGGGAAGGTGAGTCCAAACTGCTCGATGCGCTTCAAACTCATGGACAAGTTGCGTTCCGGTTGTTCGACGGCACAAACAGGCGCCGGTGCCCCGGCTTCGAGGTGCCCGGCAGCGGCAAGGAAACGCGCAGCTTCGAGCACTGTGTCGTAAGTGGAGCGATGGTTGGGCGAACCAAAGTTGTAAATGCCGCCGGGTAGCCCGATGGCCGCTTCGATGCGGCGCACCACCTGCCACACATTGGTGATGCCGCGGCATTCGTGCGTCGAAGCGGCAAAAGGTGTGCTGTGTTGTGCAGATTCCAGGAGTCGGAGCAACAGTCCACGGTTTTGTCGCAGCGGGGAGTTGGGCACATCATACATCCACGAGAGGCGTAGGCACACCGCAGTGGGGAGAAGTGCTTGGACCTCGCACTCCGTGCGATACTTGACGTGGGCATACACGCCCCGGGGCGAAAGCAACGCATCCTCACCGCGAGCTTCCGAGCCGGTGCAGCCATTATATACCTGGTCGCTCCCGGCATAGATGAGCTTGGCGCCAACTGCATCTGCCGCCCGCGCCACATTGAGCGTGCCGTCGTAGTTCACGGCTTCGCAATCGTCGGGATGGGTCTCGCAATAGCCGGTGTCGGCGAGCGCCGCAAGGTGGATGACGGCTTTGGGGGCGTGGTCCATGAACAAAGTCTGGACGCGCTGCTCGTCAGTAATGTCGAGTTGTCGACTGTCGAGCGGAATGACTTGATGGGAGAGTCCAAGAAACCGAGTGGCGCGGCAACCAACAAAGCCGGCAGCGCCCGTGATGAGTATCTTCATTGTGGAGAAAAACAGGACAAGTGGGGGAGTGCGCACCGTCGCCTTCGGTGATGAAGCGGCGCGATGCGGAATGTTTGCACAAAAATAAGGAGAAAAGCGGAGGGTAGCAAACGTACAGACACAAAAAACGCCCCTCATGGTGCAAGCAGTGCGGGCACAGTGAGGGGCAAAAGGGAAAGAGGAAAAATTGGACGGGTGGTGAACCAAGTAGGTTCTCCCCGGTTTGTGGTGGTCTAAGCGGGGCGTTTCCGACGATCAGGAGAAGAGACCGAAGAGTTCGGCATCGATGCGGTCGGTGATCTGGCGGAAGGCCTCGGGATCGGATTCAAATTTGAGATGATCGCCGTCTACGATGACCAAACGGCCTTCGTATTGCGCAATCCAGCGCTCATAGAGTTCATTGAGCCCTTGGAGGTAGTCGATGCGCATGGTTTTCTCAAAATCGCGGCCGCGTTTCTCGATCTGCGAGACGAGGTTCGGAATCGACGAGCGAATGTAGATCATCAGGTCGGGCAGTTTGACGAGCGACATCATGAGATCGAAGAGATCGGTGTAGTTGGCGAAGTCGCGATCGCTCATCATTCCCATCGCATGTAGGTTGGGAGCGAAGATACGTGCGTCTTCGAAAATCGTACGATCCTGTATGATCGTTTCTTCACTGCGCGAAATGGCCACAACATCCTTGAAACGCTTGTTGAGGAAGTAGATTTGCAGATTGAACGACCAGCGTTGCATGTCTTTGTAGAAGTCTTCGAGGTAGGGATTGAAGTCTACAGGTTCGAAGAGGGGCGACCAAGCATAGTGCTTGGCGAGCATTTTGGTAAGTGTGGTTTTTCCGCTGCCGATGTTTCCGGCGATGGCGATATGCATGGTTATCTTGTTTTTGAGTTGGGCTATGCTTTGGCGAAGAGGCCAAAGAGTTTTGCGTCGATGCGGTCGACGATATCGGAAAAGTCCTTGGGGTTGTAGAGAAAATCGAGTCCATCGACATCCACCACGAGCTTTTCTCCGGGATACTTGTCGAAAACGAACTCATCGTAGCGACGATTGAGGTTTTCCAAGTAGTCGATCGACATAGACTGCTCGTATTCCCTTCCGCGCTTGCGGATATTGGCGACCAAGTGGGGCACGGTCGACCGAAGATAGATGAGTAAATCGGGCGCATCGACGAGTGAGGTCATCAACTCAAAGAGTTCCATATAGGTTTCGAAGTCTCGATTATCGAGATTGCCCATGTCGCGATTGTTGGCCGAGAAGATATAGACTCCCTCGAAGATACTTCGATCCTGCACTACGTTGTTTTCAGTGCGGGCTATGTCCAAAACGTCTTTGAAACGCTCTTTGAGAAAGAAGACCTCGAGGTTGAAGGCCCATCTCGGCATGTCCTTATAGAAAGGATCGAGATAGGGATTCTCCGCCACGGTTTCGAACTTTGGCGTCCAGCCGTAATGCTGTGCAAGTAGGCCGGTAAGTGTGGTTTTTCCGCTGCCGATGTTTCCGGCGATGGCGATATGCATGAAAAATGGGATTTTAGGAATCGGTTGTAGGGGCACTTTGCGTGAGTGTGGCGGTAATCGGATCAGCAGTGGGGAGTTCCGACGCATTACTTTCCGCTCCTTCCTCACTTTCGCCTTTGGGCAACTGGCGCTTTCGGCGAACATCTTCGCGTGCACCGAGTTTCACGAGTTTATTGGCGGCCGAGATAATGCTTTGTCCGCTCGGCAGGAGCATTTTGCGCAGGGATTCAAAAGCGTCCTGCGTTTTCCGCAACGTGGCTTCGACATTGAGAAATCGTTCGTAGAATAATTGTACGCGACTCACGATAATCCCGGCCTGATCGACGATTTTCTGCTGATTCTCCTCCTGCAATTGCTGTTTCCAAGAGAGTTCGAGCATGCGAAGCAGGGCATAAAGGTTTTGACTGGCGGTGATGAACACGCCTTTGTCGTAGGCCTCCTTCCACAATCCCGGGGCCGCAGTGAGCGCCAGGGTGAGTGCGCTGTCACTGAACACATACATCACGACAAAATCCAGGCGCGAACGATCGGCACTGAGGTGTCCGGCATAGTTTTTGGACGACAATTGCTTGACATGCTGCTGCAATGACTTCACATGCCGATCCAAAGCAGATTTTCGTTGCTCGTCTGTCGTTGCTTCGTAGTAATCCCGGTAGGCCGTGAGCGAGACTTTCGAATCGATCACCACATCGCGCCGGTCGGGAAAGTGGAGAACCACATCGGGAATAAGGCGGCGGCCGGTTTCTTCGTCGGTGATCACGCTGCCGGTTTCGTCTTTCACGGTCCACTGCTCGTCGAATTGCACTCCTCTTTCGAGTCCCATGTCCTCCAAAAGGGTTCGGAGTCGGAGTTCTCCGAAGTTTCCCTGTGTTTTGTTCTCTCCGGTGAGTGCCGCCGCGAGGCGATCGGCTCGTTCTCCCACGAATCGGGCTTGCGACAGGGTAGCTTTGATGCTTTCATCGAGTCGAGCCATGGAATCGAGGTGGTGGCGATCGGCTTGTTGCACGGCATTGCGCATTTCTTGTATGCCATTGCGCAAAGGCCCGAGGATGCCGTCGAGTTGTCGCGCATTTTCTTCGCGCAACTGGGTCCCCCGCTCTCGCATTTGGTGCTCGCTTTCGGTTTTGAGGCGTTCGGCCATGAGTTCCAGCCGCCGATCGCTTTCTTCTCGCTGTTCAGCCGCTTTTAGTTCGGCATTCCGACGCATTTCCGCCCAATTTCGTTCGTGCTCTGCGCGCAAATCTGCCAAAGAACGACGGCCGGCATAATAACCGAGCGCCAATCCGACGACTAGTGCGAGCAAGATAAAAAAAGGAAGGGACATAATAAGCTAAACCGGTGATATGAAATGGAATAAGACAGACGTAGCAGCTTTCTACTCAACGATTTGCGTGAATAGTAAGCCGTTTGGCGCTTAAAAAAGCACGGCAAAGATAGCAACAACAGCAGCAACACACAAGCCAATCACCGATTTTGTAAGAAAATAAAGCCTCAGCAAAAGTGCCCATCCCCGAAGCAAAGTTGCGCCCGGGAGATGCAAGGCAAAAAGCACGAAAGAGGGCCAATTATGTGGGAAAAACTATGGCCCAACTTGCACCCGTCGTATAGAAAAGGGGGAGAGAAAAGTTGCTTGCTTGTAAATTTATTCTTATTTTCGCGAATACGGCTTCACGTTTCTCCCTTTTCACGAGAAACACGAACCAATTAAATACCTTTCGAACGCGACAAGACCAACTTATGCAGCAAGAATTGATATTGATACGCATCACGGGTGAAGATCGTCCGGGATTGACTGCAGACTTCATGGCCATCATGGCAAAATATGAGGTAGACATCCTCGACATTGGCCAAGCCGACATTCATTCGACGCTCTCTTTGGGCATCTTGATCCACACCAACGAACAAACGTCGGGCAGTGTGATGAAAGAGGTGCTCTTCAAAGCGGCAGAACGCGGAGTGAATGTGCGTTTTTATCCCATCGAGGCCGAAGAATACACCGAATGGGTGCGCGCACAAGGGCGCAACCGCTACATTCTCACCGTCTTGGCACGGCATCTCACGGCAAAACAAATGGCAGCCGTAAGTCAATTGGTTGCAGCACAGGGACTGAACATCGATGGAATACGGCGTCTCACCGGGCGCGTCCCCTTGGAACGGCACCAAGATAACGTGCGCGCTTGTATTGAGTTCTCATTGCGCGGCACGCCGGCCAACCTCGCGGCCATGCAAGCCGATCTCTTGCAGCTCAGTGCCAATTTGGAAATGGATTGTTCGTTCCAACACGACAATGCCTACCGACGCATGCGCCGATTGATCTGTTTTGATATGGATTCGACCCTGATACAAGCCGAATGCATCGACGAATTGGCCGAACGTGCGGGAGTGGGCGAAGAAGTGAGGCGCATCACCGAACAGGCCATGCGCGGAGAAATTGATTTCAAGGAGAGTTTCACACGACGGGTGGCGCTGCTCAAAGGATTAGACGCCAGTGTCATGCAAGACATCGCAGAACATCTGCCCCTGACGGAGGGCGTGGAACGCTTAATGTACGTGTTGAAGCGCCACGGTTACAAGATTGCAATTCTGAGTGGCGGTTTTACGTTCTTCGGTGAGCATTTGGCTCGACGCTTCGGCATAGATTACGTTTATGCCAACGAACTGGAAATCGAAAACGGCCATCTAACGGGACGCTTCGTGGGCGAAATCGTCGACGGACAGCGGAAAGCCGAGCTTTTGCGGCTTATTGCGCAGGTGGAAAAAGTGGATTTGGGACAAACTATCGCTGTAGGCGACGGCGCCAACGACTTACCGATGCTCTCAACCGCCGGTTTGGGCATAGCCTTCCACGCAAAACCGAGAGTGGTGGCGAATGCGAAGCAAAGTATCAACACGGTTGGCATCGACGGGGTGCTGTATTTCTTGGGATTCAAGGACTCTTATCTCGATGAACACGTTCCTTCTCCCGAAGGCGAGCCAGCTTAGGGGCTTCCCATCCACTCGTTGATCAATGAAAACGGGGACAATGCTCAATTGTGAGCATTGTCCCCGTTTTTTATTGCGGGTCTCAAGGAAAACATCACGCTTCGTCTCGGCATTTTTCTCCTTATATATAGGAAGAGTTGGTGACTCTCTCTTTGAAACTGGATTCTGCGCCATTGAAAGCCGAGAATTCTACGCCGAAAGTCGAGCATTTAACGCCGTCCGCTCGTCACTCCGGACGAAGAAGCCGAACCACCTTGCGGTTGTGCGGGGGCACTGTAAGAGGAACTGCCCGAACGAGTGTAGCTTCCTGCGTTGTAGTTTTGCGAAGAAGAGCTTGAACTTTGGGAAGAGGCCGCACTTCCTCTGCGTCCTGAGGTGTAACCGGAACCATTTGTGTTGTTGTAGTCCGATCGAGTGGGGGAGTAGCTGCTGCGCGCTCCCTCGTATGAGCGGGAAGAACCGTAGTTGTAGCCAGAATTCCCGCTGTCGTACGAACCACTGCCGTAGGTGGTGCCACGACGTCCCGAGACTCCGCCTCCTTCATACTGACGTGAAGGCGCATAACTTCCGTTGTAGGAGGGCACGCCGTAAGACGATCCTTCATAACGAGGACTGCTGTAGGCTCCGCCTCCGTAATAGCTGTTGCCGGTATCGTAGCTCCATCCTCTTCCGCCGTAACGTCCTTCGACAATGCGCAAAGGTTCGTTACGATAGTAGCTGCTGTAGCCTCGATCTCCGTAGCGTGCCACGTAACTGTCGCGCAATCCGCCGTAACGGCTCTCTACTACGCGCAAACCATAGTAGGGCGAACGGTATTCCGGGCGGCGATAGCCCCAATCTGAACCACGGTAGGAGATGTAGACGGAGGGTCTGTCGAAGAAGAAGCGATCGCGGTAGGAATAGCGCGTGTAGACGTTGAAAATGAACGACGATCCCGTCCACGAGAGCGGACGATAGAAATAATCTACCCCCACATAACGCGCATACTGCCAATCATAGAGAATGTATCTCAGGTCATCGTCTCGATAATCTCGGTAACGTCCATATAAATCATACGGTGAGTTGACAGAAAGGAAGTAGTCTAAGTTCACTTGATAGACTTGATCGTATTGCGTCGGCGTGAGATTAAGCTCATACGCCATTTTGTCTGTGAGGAAATAGGCGTATTCACGAGCGTCAGTGTAGTTCATCGCTGAGGCTGATGCGCCTGCTGCAGCGAGAAGGAGGGAGAGAAGTAATCGTTTCATATCGCTTATTTGTTAGAAGTGATGATTGCAAATATCGTGATTTGCGCGACAAAAACAAGATGATTGCGAGGAGAATGCGCAGATTTTAGTATTATCGTGTCATAATTCCCGGATATGATTGGCATTTTGTCAACCTGTAGCCGATCCTTGGGTACTTTCTGCTCTATCATCGCACCATTCTTCAGCAATCGGGGGAAAATTAGCAGTGAGAAGGTACAATAAAGGAAAGCAGCCACTTTTTCCAATCCGGAGCAGCGCACTTTCGAAATGCAGCGAGACACATTATATATAGTCTCCTCACGAAATGGAAGAATAGTTCTGCTGCACTTGTCGCAACCGGCGCAATTCTGCCCACATGGGTGCGTTCTCGGTGAGTGATTCATGGGGATCCGCATCCAAAATGCGCGCAGCGCTTTCTCTGGCTTCGCTCATCAAGGCCGCATCTCCCACCAGATTCGCGATGCGCAAATCGAAAGGCAGTCCACTTTGCGCCGTTCCTTCCAAATCTCCCGGCCCGCGGAACTTCATATCGGCCTCAGCAATCACAAAGCCATCGGTAGTTTCTACCATGATGTCCATGCGTTGTCTGGACGACTCCGCCAAGTTATCTTTGGTGACCAAGATGCAATAACTCTGTTCCGCCCCTCTTCCCACGCGTCCCCGCAGTTGGTGCAATTGTGCCAAGCCGAATCGCTCCGCATTCTCCACGACCATCACAGAAGCATTGGGCACGTTCACTCCCACTTCTATCACGGTAGTGGACACTAGTATCTGGGTTTCGTTGGCCGAAAAGGCGCGCATGGCCTCTTCCTTCTCCGCAGGTTTCATGCGCCCGTGCACCCTTCCCACTTTCCAAGGGGCGAAAGCCTCGCACACCGCCTCATATCCTCGCTCCAATGCGAGGAGATCCAATTTTTCATTGTCATCTATCAGCGGATAGACGAAATAAACCTGCCGTCCCTTCTCCAGTTCAGTGCGTATGCCGTGGAACAGTTGACTCCGCTGACGCGCTCTATAATGGCGTGTCTGGATTGGTTTTCGTCCCGGCGGCAACTGATCGATGACACTCACGTCCAAATCCCCATAGACCGTCATAGCCAGCGTTCGCGGAATGGGCGTTGCTGTCATCACCAGCACATGGGGCGGGCGAATATTCTTGTTCCACAGCGCCGCACGCTGCTTAACTCCGAAACGATGCTGCTCGTCGATGATGCAAAGCCCGAGGTTGTAGAACACCACTCCGGGTTCGATCAGCGCGTGCGTCCCGATGAGGATTTGCACCTCGCCGGTGGCCAAGGCATCGAGTACGGCGCGGCGGCGCTTTCCTTTGACATTGCCCGTGAGCAACTCCACGCGAATGCCCAAATCTTGGAGTTGAGCTGCTATTCCTTTGTAGTGTTGCTCCGCCAAGATCTCCGTCGGCGCCATGATGCACGCCTGAAAACCATTGTCGAGGGCCAACAAACAAGTCAATGTGGCCACCATCGTCTTGCCCGATCCCACATCTCCCTGCAACAGCCGGTTCATTTGTCGTCCACTGCGCAAATCACTATGGATCTCGCGCACCACGCGTTTCTGGGCTTCGGTGAGTTCAAACGGGATATGGTGGGCATAGAAATCTTTGAACAGAGGACCAACGCGCGGAAAGGGCCAACCGGCGATTTCCACCTTCCTTTCTCGGTTGTATTGGAGAATGGAAAGTTGCAAATAGAAGAGTTCTTCGAACTTCAACCGCCGTTTGGCCGCCGCCACATCTTGTGCGCTCTGCGAAAAGTGCAGATCTCGCACCGCCCGATCGTGGCTCACCAATTTATGCTCCGCCACGAGTGCCGGCGGCAGGGTGTCGGCGATCGGTGCCCCCATGCGTTCAAAGGCATTGGCCACCAATTCATTGATGGTACGCGAGGTGATGTGCGCACGCGTGAGGCGCTCAGTGAGATGATAGACCGGTTGCATGCGCAAGAGCGGGCGATTCTTCACCTGCTCCAGCTCCTCCATCTCCGGGTGGGCAATCGAAAGGTAGTGGCCAAAGGGTTTGGGTTCGCCAAACACCTGATATTCGACATCCACCTTGTACATTTTCTCCAAAGCCTTCGACACGCGGAACCAAACCAACTGAATGTAGCCCGTGCCATCGGTGAAGTTGGCCACAAGTCGGCGTTTCGGTCCTTCGCCCACCTTGTTGATCATCACAATGCGCCCCCGCAACTGAATATTCTGCATCCCCTCGACGAGATCACAGATGCGATGCACCTTGGTGCGGTCTTCGTGTCGGAAAGGATAAGTGTGCAGTAAATCTCCGACGGTGCGCACGCCCAACTGAGAGGCGAACAGCGCAGCACGTGCGGGTCCGACTCCTTTCAGATAGGTGATGTCTTGATCGAGATAGTTCAAAAAAACGATTTTAAGGGGTGGAGGAGACGTAGCGAGGGTGGGCGAGTGGGAAGATCCGCACACTAATCCATTCTGTCGCGATAGTCTTCGTAAGTATAGGTGCGCAGCGTCTCGAGGGTGCCGTCTTCGCGAAGCAAACAAAGCGAGGGGTGATGAATGCCGTTGAACATATTGGTTTTCACCGTGGTGTAGTGGATCATATCCTCGAAGATCAATTCGTCGCCCACCTGCAGCGGACGGGCAAAGCGCCAATAGCCCATGAAATCTCCACTGAGGCAGCTGTTGCCTCCCAAGCGATAGACACAATCGTCGGTTTCGTGCCCGATTTCCGCCCCGTCGGTGAGCGTCTCCGCCCCGCGAATAGCCGGATGGTAGGGCATTTCCAGGCAATCGGGCATGTGGCAGGTGAACGATGCGTTGAAGATGGCCGTTTTCACGCCGGCATTCTCCACCACATCCACCACTTGGGCCACCAACGGCCCGGTTTGCCAAGCAAAGGCACTACCCGGTTCCATGATGACGCGCAGATGCGGATGGCGTGCACGGAAGTCATTGAGCAAACCGACGAGCAATTCCACATCATAGTCCGCCCGCGTCACCAAGTGTCCGCCACCGAAGTTGATCCATTCCAACCGATCGAGCCAAGGTCCGAAGCGCCGTTCGATGTGTTGGAGCGTGTGCCCAAAAGCCTCACTGCTGCTCTCGCAATGGCAATGAATGTGGAATCCGTGCACCCCTTCCGGTAGATCGGTGGGTAGATCGGCGCTGAGCAAACCGAAACGTGAGCCCGGCGCACAGGGATCGTAGAGCGCAGTTTCGATCTCTGAGTATTCGGGATTGACGCGCAATCCGCAATCCACCTGTTCCTCGCTCCCGTGCGTGGCGTTCCACTCGCTAATGCGCGGATAGAATCGCGCATACTGCGTGAGTGAGTTGAAAGTGATGACAGAAGAGCACCGAAGCATCTCTTCAAAAGTGCTTTCCTCGTAGGCCGGTGTGTAAGTGTGCGCTCTGCTGCCAAACTCTTCGAGTGCAAGTCGCGCTTCATAGGGTGAGGAAGCCGTGGTGTGCGCTATATATTCGCGAAAGATGGGGAAAGTCTTCCAGAGTGCGAAGGCTTTGAAGGCAAGAATGAATTCTGCCCCGGTTCGACGGGAGATGTCGGTAATGAGACGGAGATTTCGACGCAAGCGCCGTTCTTCGACGATATAGGCCGGTGAGGGAGCCGTGGGAAAGGTCATGAGCAGAGAGAAAAAGAGGATGAAAAAAGCGCACGAGTCGAATCAGCACAAGCATTGCTCGACTGATTCGACCCGCGTAAAGGAAAAAATGGAAAGCAAGAGATCACATGATGCCGTCTTCACGCAGCTTTTGCTGCCACTTCCAAGCCGTCGTCAGCGAATCTTCGAGCGTGTGCACGGCCTTCCATCCCAACACCTTGTTGGCTTTATCGACATTGCCCCACACTTTCTCGATGTCTCCGGCACGACGCGGCGCAACTTTGTAGTTGAGTTTCACGCCGGTGCACTTTTCGAACGTGTTGATCAGTTCGAACACGCTCACGCCCTTGCCCGTTCCGATGTTGAAAATCTCAACCGGTTCGGCGTTTTTGTCTTCGACAATGCGAGCCATGGCAGCAACGTGGGCTTTGGCGAGGTCCACCACGTAGATAAAGTCACGAATGCACGATCCGTCGGGCGTATCGTAGTCGTCGCCGAAAACAGCCAGCTGTTCGCGGATGCCAATCGCCGTTTGTGTGAGGTAAGGGATGAGGTTGGCCGGTGCACCGTTGGGCACTTCGCCGATGAGGGCGGTGGGGTGTGCGCCGATGGGGTTGAAGTAGCGAAGGATGATGGCCGAGATCGGGGCGCCGCTGGCCACATAGTCCTGAATGATCTCCTCGTTCACCTGCTTTGTGTTGCCATAGGGCGATTCGGCCTTCTTGATCGGTGCCGTTTCGCTGACGGGCAGATCTTTAGGATCGGGTTGTCCGTAGACCGTGCACGAGGAAGAGAAGATAATGCCCTTGACATTATATTTGGGCATGAGCTCGAGGAGGTTAATCAGCGAGACGAAGTTGTTACGATAGTACTTGAGCGGTTTTTCCACCGATTCGCCCACGGCCTTCGAGGCGGCAAAATGAATAATGCCCTCAATGCCGGGATATTTTTGGAACACGCCTTCCAAAGCAGCGTAGTCGCAGCAATCCACTTGTTCGAAAGCCGGACGCGTGCCGCTGATTTTTTCGATGCCGTCGATGACTTCGGCTTTTGAGTTGCTGAGGTTGTCGATAATCACGACGTTGTAACCTGCAGCTTGGAGTTCAACGGTGGTGTGCGAACCGATGAAGCCGGTACCGCCCGTGACAAGAATGGTCTTTTTCATGTTTCGGTTGTGAAATGGGGGAGGGGAAGCACGTGAACAAGGGAAAATTGATCTGATCACTCCCTTTTGAATCGGTTGCGCGCGCAATCCACGTCCGGATATTGACTTTGATGGGGCGAAGTTACAAATTATATTGAGAACTGCAGCTTGCAAAAGATAACTTTTTATCGTGTTTTCGAGAAATCGCTCCGCGCAGCTTCTCGAACAGCCCTTGCTATCGCGATTCGCCCCCGATCTTCGCCGCCGCACACGCGCCTTTGCCAACAAACCGCACCACAAAATTCACAATACCTCGCCACGTCGAGCCATCACAACGGAAGACCGTCATCGCTCTCGTGAGTTCATGCAAAACAGAGGGGGAGATTCCCTCGCCGATCGTCGGTTTTCAAAACAAAATCCTTCATCGTCCCACCGTTTAGTTCCCTTTTCCAGTCTTGCCTCGGGGGAGCATCACGAAGCTTTTGCGCTCGTTCCCGGAACTTGCGCCGCCATTGCAACGAAGAAGGGGATGTCAGAACGGGAAACTACGAATGCGCCCACCAAAGTTCAGCGGAAAAAAAGGAGGAAGAGGCTGAAGAAGAGGAATGTCGGGGCGCTTCCTCACTTTTCGTGCGGAGAAACGAGGAAAAACCGGGGGCTTTTGCCGAATAAGTGGAGGCTTTCGGCCAAAAATCCCCGACTTCTCTCGGTCGAGGTGGGAGAGACGCGCTCCCGTTTGGCCGTTCGCAGGAGAATGTGTAATTTTGCCACAACTTAACCCCCCAACAATTTTTCCCATGAAGGAACTGGCACTCAAATATGGTTGCAATCCCAACCAAAAGCCTGCTCGCATTTACATGGACAACGGCGCTGCACTTCCCATTGAAGTGCTCGGCGGTCGTCCCGGTTACATCAATTTTCTCGATGCCCTCAATGGTTGGCAATTGGTGCGCGAACTCAAAGCGGCCACCGGCCTTCCGGCAGCCACTTCGTTCAAGCACGTTTCTCCCGCCGGCGCAGCTGTGGGCGAACCGCTGGATGAAACCCTTCGCAAGATTTACTTCTGCGACGATCTCGGCGAACCTCTCAGCCCCATCGCCTCGGCTTATGCCCGCGCTCGCGGCGCAGACCGCATGTCGAGCTACGGTGATTTCATCGCCCTGTCCGACGAATGCGACAAAGCCACCGCACTCCTCATCAAACGCGAAGTGAGCGACGGCGTCATAGCCCCGAGTTTCAGCCCCGAAGCGCTTGAAATTTTACGTGCCAAACGCAAAGGAACTTATTGCATTCTGCAAATCGACCCCAATTACCGCCCCGATCCCATCGAACGCAAACAGGTGTTCGGCGTCACCTTCGAACAAGGACGCAACGAAGTGGATCTTTCCGATCCGCATTTGTTCGACGAGCGTCCCACGCAAAACAAGGAATTGCCCGCCGCCGCCCTTCGCGACCTCACCATCGCCCTCATCACCCTCAAATACACCCAGTCTAATTCGGTGTGCTACGTCAAGGGCGGTCAAGCCATTGGCATCGGAGCAGGCCAGCAAAGCCGCATTCACTGCACACGATTGGCGGGAACGAAAGCCGACATTTGGTGGTTGCGCCAGCATCCGCAGGTGATGAGCCTCCCCTTCGTCCCGGGTATTCGTCGTGCCGACCGCGACAACACCATCGATATCTATATTTCCGACGATGCCGACGAGGTTCTGGCCGAGGGAGTTTGGCAACAATTCTTCACCGAACGCCCTGCGCCGCTCACACGCGAAGAGAAAAAAGCGTGGATCGCCCGCAACACAGGCGTTTCCTTAGGTTCTGACGCCTTCTTCCCCTTCGGCGACAACATAGAACGGGCCCACCGCAGCGGTGTTTGCTATGTGGCGCAAGCCGGTGGCTCGGTTCGTGACGATCATGTCATCGAAACGTGCGACAAGTACAACATCGCCATGGCCTTCACGGGAGTTCGCCTCTTCCATCACTAATATTCCCCTAACGATTCCCCTATGCAACGACACGTTAGCGACGATGAAATCACGACCGCGATGACTACGGGCATCACCTTCAAAGGTGCCAAACTTCGCAAGCCACAAGAAGAGAAAGTGAAGACAAAAGCCAAGAAGAAAAAGTACATCACCGGTCTTCACGGTTCGGGTGCCGCCAAGAAAAAAGCGGAAATCCGTCAACGGCGCGCCAACCGTCACAAAAAATGAGTCCTCACGGACCCGCAAATCCTCCTCGTTCACACCCGTCAGCAGTGCGTTCACACCGCCTGATTCGGGTGTGAACTTTTTCTTCGACCTCAGCGTAGTTTGAAACAACCGAAAAAGCACAAAAAACACAGAAGAAAAACGCCACGGTGTGGGGAAAAATGAGTACATTTGCACGCAATTAAATTCGTACCTCGCCTTATGACTGCAAATTTCATTGCCGACAAAATTGTGATGGACGGTCTCACTTATGATGACGTCCTGCTCATCCCCGCTTATTCCGAAGTTCTTCCTCGCACCGTGTCGCTCACCACGCGTTTTTCACGCAACATTGAGCTGCACATCCCCTTTGTGACTGCCGCCATGGACACCGTGACGGAAGCCCCCATGGCCATCGCCATTGCCCGCGAAGGGGGAATTGGTGTGATCCACAAAAACATGTCGATCGAGGAACAGGCTCGCCAAGTAGCCATCGTGAAGCGTGCCGAAAACGGCATGATTTACGATCCTGTCACGATCCAGCGCGGAAAGACCGTCGGCGATGCGCTGGCCTTAATGGCCGAGTATCACATCGGAGGTATCCCGGTTGTGGACGATGACATGAAGCTCGTGGGCATTGTGACCAATCGCGATCTGCGCTTCGAGCACAATCTCAACCGCACCATCGACGAAGTGATGACCAGCGATCACCTTGTGACGACCAACACCACGACCGACCTTGCCGGCGCAAGCGAGATATTGCAGCAAAACAAGATTGAAAAACTCCCCGTGGTGGACGCCAACGGACGCCTCGTCGGACTCATTACTTATAAGGACATCACCAAAGCTAAAGACAAACCCATGGCTTGCAAAGACGCCAAGGGGCGTTTGCGCGTAGCTGCCGGCGTAGGTGTGACCGTCGACACGATGGAGCGCATTGAAGCCCTGGTCAATGCCGGCGTCGATGCCATTGTGATCGACACGGCACACGGACATTCGAAGGGAGTAGTGGAGAAGCTCAAAGAAGCCAAGGCCAAATATCCCAACGTCGACATCGTGGTGGGAAATATCGCCACGGGCGAAGCAGCCAAAATGCTCGCTGAAGCCGGTGCCGACGCGGTAAAAGTGGGCATTGGCCCGGGATCGATTTGCACCACACGCGTGGTGGCCGGTGTCGGTGTGCCGCAACTCTCCGCAATCTACGACGTGGCACGCGCGCTCGAAGGCACCGGTGTGCCCCTCATTGCCGACGGTGGACTCCGCTATTCGGGCGATGTGGTGAAAGCTTTGGCCGCAGGCGGAAACTGCGTGATGATCGGTTCGCTCGTGGCCGGATGCGAGGAAAGTCCCGGCGAAACCATCATCTTCAACGGTCGTAAGTTCAAGACTTATCGTGGCATGGGCTCTCTCGAAGCCATGGAAAACGGTTCGAAAGACCGCTATTTCCAAAGCGGTGTGGAGAGTGTGAAGAAGTTGGTGCCCGAAGGCATCGCCGGTCGCGTTCCTTTCAAGGGTGGTGTGCAAGAGGTGATCTACCAACTCGTGGGCGGTCTTCGCTCGGGCATGGGCTACTGCGGTGCTCCCTCCATTGAGGCGCTGCACAACGCCAAATTCACCCGCATCACGAACGCCGGTGTGCAAGAGAGTCACCCACACGACATCACCATCACCAGCGAAGCTCCCAACTACTCGCGCAGTGAGTAACCCTACCATCGAAACAACAAGCTCCTATACGAATAGAGGTGGCGCACAGTGCGCCACCTCTATCCGTTTCTCTTCCGGTCTTTCCTCACTTTTGGGGGAGAAAAGAAGCGATTCGCCGGCCTTCGGATGTTGAGATTCGCGAAGTGCTCACCAAGCGCTCCGCTTTCCAGAGCCTACGAGAGCAGAGTAGCCCCCAAATATCGTAGCGCGGCTTTCGCCCTGGTCACTTTTGCACGATGCCTTGGAGCTCCTCGGCCAAAATGCCCACCCCCAAGCACAAACCGGAAGAAGCCCAACTGTCGGTCGGCTTCTTCCTTGTGGGGTAGGGTACTTTTCGTTCCAATTGTTTTGTCGTGTCGTCAGAAATATAGATCTTTGCGTAACCATTTCCGGCGTTTTGTCGTTGTTTTCAACCAGTTGCGCCGTTAGCGCTCGTGAGTAAGCCCTCTTCTATGAATATGTTTGGCCTGTATGCACCTTGCATCTGCCTACATGTTGTTTGACCATACGCGTCATAAGGGTCTTCGAGGTTGACTCCTCGGAGGCCTTTGACGGCTTTTGCCTCCCGCCGCGTAGGAAATGCGGGATAAGTATGATACGATTCGAATGAAACACCTAATAACGAGCTTGTTGCTCATGACCTGCGCGCTCAGCGCCCACGGAGAGACGACAGATCAGTCGGTATTGCTTCGCATTGGGGGGCACCCCATCACGCGAGGAGAGTTCCTGTATGCCTACAATAAGAACCAGGCAGTGCAGGCCGGGGAAAAGAAAATGACCGCGCGCGAATATGTTGACCTTTTCGTCAACTACAAACTCAAGGTGCTCGCCGCCGAAGCCCTGGGACTGGACACCTTAGCCAGCTTTCGCAATGAGTTCCGCAGCTATCGTGACGAACTCGTGTCGAAAAGACTCATCGACCAGCATTACATCGATTCTACTGCGCAAGCACGCTACAACCGCGAGCTACAACTGCTCGATGGAAAGGACTTGCTCACCGTATCCCATATATTATTGCGTGTGCCCACCCTGGCCGGACCGGAAGAACGGCAGAAAATTGCCAGCCGAGCCGACAGTCTCTATCGCCTATTGGCCGGGGGAGCAGACTTTGGCACGCTGGCTCGCCAATACAGTGAAGATCTCGCCTCAAAAAACAACGGAGGTCTGCTGCCGATCGTCACGGCCGGCGCAACACTCAAGGCTTTTGAAGACAAAGTCTACGCCCTGCGCGAAGGAGAGCTCTCATTGCCCTTCCAAACAGAGGTGGGTTACCACATCGCCAAGCTCATTAAGCGCCAAGCTCCGCCCAGTTTTCAAACAGCCTACCCGCACCTGCTCAGCAGACTGAAGCAAGAAGGCATAGAGGAAAAGGCGGCCGAGCACACACTCGAGCGACTGATGGAGCAGTATCACCAAACCCGAGATCAAGCTCTGGACAGTCTCTCGAACGTCGGCGCAGCAGCGGATCCCCAATTGCGATATCTCATTCAAGAATATCACGACGGTCTCCTCTTGTTCGAAGCGGAGAAGAACAATGTGTGGAATGCTGCAGCTCAAGACAGCGTAGCACTGGAGAAAATGTTTCGCTCCAACCGCAAGAAATATCGCTGGAACGCTCCCCATTTCAAAGGTTTCGTGCTGAGTTCCAACGATGCCGATGCGCTCCGCGCCGCTCAGGCGTTACTAAACAAGGGAGTTCCGGTGGGAATGGAAGCCATGGACTTGCTCAAAAACAGCGTCAACAAAGATTCCGTTCGCGTCAAAGTAGCCGGTCCTTACCTTGTAGAGCGAGGCGAGAACAGCACGATCGATCATTTTGCCTTCAAAGATAAGAAGGCGGCTGCGCGAAGTGTGGCAGCAGGCATGAAGTACACCACCGTGTCAGGCCGTATAGAAAAGCGCCCCACGAGCTATGCAGACGTGCGCAGCCAAGTGCTCGAAGACGTGCAGCACGCACGCGAACAAGAATGGCTGTCGCAACTCCACAAACAGTACCGGGTGCAACTCTATCCTCACGTGCTCGAAACGATCAACCACCCCAATAAACACTGAAATGAACAAACGAATTCCCTTCCTGATCGCCGGTTTCATCGCGCTCGGCGTTAGCTTCGCACAAATACGTCCCAAGAATGTTGTGGACGAAGTGATTTGGGTGGTCGGCGACTCTCCCATTTTGCTCTCAGATGTGGAAGGTTTCCGCGTCAACGCTGAGGCCGGCGGCCAAACGTTCAAAGATCCTTATGCCGAAATCCCGGAACAGCTGGCCATTCAAAAGCTTTTCTTGCACCAAGCCGAACTGGATTCGATCACGGTGTCCGACGAGCAGGCAAAAATGATGGCCGACTACCGCCTGGAGGAGAATATTCGTCGCTATGGTTCGAAGGAAGCTTTGGAAGCAGCCTATCACAAGACGATACCCCAGATTCGCGAAATACTAATGCAGTCGGCTCGCGAATACTTCCTCACGCAGGGAGTACAAAAGAAGCTGACCTCCAACATAACGGTGACTCCTGCAGAAGTCCGCAGCGCAATTGCAAAGCTGCCGCAGGACAGTCTGCCCATGATTCCCACGCAGGTAGAAGTGGAAATCCTCACGCAACGTCCAACAGTTGACCGCGAGGAAGTGGAACGCATTGAGAACCGCTTGCGCGAGTTCGCCCGCCGCGTCAATAGTGGGGAGACCAGCTTTGCCGTATTGGCACGCCTTTATTCGCAAGACGGTAGTGCTCGCAACGGCGGCGAACTCGGACTGAGCGGGCGCGGACAATGGGTGCCGGAGTTCGCCAATGTGGCATTTTCGCTCACCGATCCGAAGAAAGTATCCAAAATCGTACGCACAGAATTCGGTTTCCACATTCTGCAACTCATCGAAAAGCAAGGCGACAAGGTCAATGTGAGACACATTCTCCTCAAACCTGAGATCAAAGAAGGGGAATACGAACGGCTTACCTCGCGTCTCGATTCGATCGCCTCGGACATCAAAGCCGGAAAATTTAGCTTTGAGGATGCCGCACAACAACTTTCGGATGACAAAGATACGCGCAATAATAAGGGACTGATGGTGGCTCAAGACGAAAGCACCGGAGCACTCACCGCACGCTTCCAAATGAAGAGCCTCCCGCAGGACATTGCCAAGGTGGTAGACACCATGAAAGTGGGTGAGGTTTCGCAGGCCTTCCGCATGATGGACGAGAAAACGGGACAAGAGATCTGTGCAATCGTGAAACTCAAGGACCGAATTGAAAGTCACCGCGCCAATATCACCGACGATTTCCAAGTGCTCAAGAGTATGATCCTGCAAAAGCGCCAAAACGAAGCGCTGCAAAAGTGGATCGCCGAGAAAATAAAAACGACGTACACGCGTATCAATCCGGAGTGGCGCAACCACACCTTCCAACACGAAGGCTGGATCAAATAAGTAGGCGCGTTTCACGGAATGATTTCCGGTTGCGCTGTAAGATCTACTCTTTTCAACCCACACAAAACGAAAGTTTTGAACACACTCATTGCAACTCGCAGATTTTTCGTGCTGGGAATGGGGCTTTTTGCTCTGTTCCTTGCACACGCTTTTGCACTTACACTTTTGGCTCCTCGAAAAAAGAAAGTTTCGGTGGAGGATCAGCGCATTCGTATCCACCATGCCGATGTCCTCTTCCACGACGCTGCAACGACAGGAGACGGACAAGTGCTGAAAGGCAATGTTTTGATGACCCATGCAGGCATGCGACTCACCTGCGATAGTGCAGTTTTCTACGAAGCGTCCAATTCTTTCTTGGCCTACGGGAAAGTACACTTCACGCAGGGAGACACCCTTTCGCTCACAGGAGACTCATTATATTATGATGGGTCTTCTCAATTTGCGCGCGTCTTCCATAATGTTGTGATGCGCCACCGTAAACTGAGACTGAAGACAGAATTGCTGAATTATGATCGCATTTCCGGCCGCGGCTTCTATGATGTGGGTGGAGAAATTATCGATGGTACGAATATTCTCACCTCGCAAAAAGGAGATTACTTCACCGGGACTCGCGAAGCCCTCTTCAGCGACGACGTGCTACTGCGCACTGCCAAGCGCGATTCCTTGCGCACAGATTCTCTCCACTACAATACAAAAACAAAGTGGGCTCATGCTACCGGACCAACCAATTTGCTAAGCGGAGGCAGTAGGATTTTTACGACCGACGGCTACTACAACACGCAAACGGAGAAGGCACGATTGGGCAAACGCCCGCAATTGTTCAACAAAGGGCGTAAACTCACCGGCGATAGCATCAGCTACGATAAAAAACGGGGATTTTCGCAGGCCTTCCGGAATATAGTGTTCACAGATTCCACGGATATCAACAACAAGAACATCCTGATGGGCGATTACGGGTGGTACAAGGAGAAAGTCGGCGAAGCATTGGCAACACAACGCGCACTGGCAAAGAATTTCTCCCGCAATGCCGACACGCTATACGTACACGCCGACACGCTGCGCCTCTTTTCCTATGATTTACGCACGGATTCTGCCTATCGCGTGCTCCATGGATACTTTCACGTGCGCGCTTATCGCACAGATGTGCAAGCCGTGTGCGACTCATTGGTGTTCAATTCCAAACAGCACCGACTCACCCTCTATCGCGATCCCATTGCGTGGAGTGGCGACCGCCAGATCTTAGGCGAAGAAATCAATGTTTACACCAATGACTCTACGATTGACTCCGTCTACGTGGAGCGCCAATCTCTCATCGTGCAACAACTGCCGGATACACTACACTTCAACCAAGTATCTGGGAATTTACTAAAGGCTTACTTCACCAAGGGAGAACTCTATCAAGCACGTGTGGACGGGAACGCCATGGTGATCAATTATCCCATGGAGAAAGACTCCACTTTCCTCTACCAGAACTATTGCGAAGCCGCAAAAATGCGAATTGACGTGGCCGATCGGAAAATGCAACGCTACTGGGCCGGACCTTCCCCAACGGCAAAGACTTATCCTATCGACACCGCACCCGCAGAGCACACCAAATTCAGCAACTTCGCCTGGTTCAGCCGGATTCGTCCCCAAGGTCCCAACGATCTATTCGAATGGAGAGGCAAAAGCGACGAGACAAAACTCAAGATCCTCCCCCGACGTGCCGCTCCCATGCAGACACTCGCAAAAGACAAGGCTACGGGAGCCGCGGGCTGGGAGAAGAAAATTGACGTTCCCTTAGAAAAGGCCTCTTCCTCCGATCCGGGAGCTACTGCTGCACCAACTTCCGGGTCTCCAACGACAAACGCTCACTAATTATGCCTGACATCATACATTTACTGCCGGATTCTGTCGCCAATCAAATTGCGGCCGGCGAAGTAATTCAACGGCCGGCATCACTAATTAAGGAGCTGGTGGAAAATGCAATCGACGCCGGCGCCACGCGTATTCAGGTCATTGTGACAGATGCCGGCAAATCGTGTGTACAAGTCATCGACAATGGCAAGGGAATGACGGAGACAGACGCGCGTCTGTCCTTCGAACGGCATGCCACTTCGAAGATAACGAAGGCCGATGACCTCTTTTCGCTGACAACAATGGGGTTTCGCGGCGAGGCACTGGCCTCAATCGCCGCCGTCTCCCAAGTAGAGCTACGCACTCGCACGCCTGACAGTGAATTGGGCGTGTGTCTACAGATCGAAGGTTCGAAGGTTTTGTTGCAAGAACCCATTGTCTGCCCGGTTGGTGCCAATTTTCTGATCAAGAACCTCTTCTTCAACATTCCTGCTCGGCGCAAATTCCTAAAAAGCAACCACACAGAGCTCTCCAACATCGTTGCCGAGTTTGAACGCATCGCACTCGCGCATCCCGAATTGTCGTTTGCACTCTCCACTCCCGATAGTGTACTACTCGATCTCCCGTCCGGTAATTTCCGTCAGCGCATCGTCAATATTTTCGGGCGCAAGATGGACAAATATCTCATGCCGGTGCATGTGGAAACGGACTTGGTCGAGATCATTGGCTTCGTGGGGAATCCCGAAAGCAGCAAGAAAAAAGGTGCGCAGCAATTCTTTTTTGCCAATGGCCGCTTCATGCGACACCCTTATTTCGCAAAAGCGATACAAAGTGCCTACGAACGCCTCATTCCCGACGGCGAACAAGTACCGTTCTTTCTGCAAATCTTCATCAATCCCTGTCGTATTGACGTCAATATCCATCCGACCAAAACAGAAATCAAATTTGAGGACGAACAACCCATCTGGCAAATATTGAGAGCTGCGATTCGCGAGACACTCGGACGCTTCAACGCCGTACCTACGATCGACTTTGATATCGAAGATCGCCCGGAAATTCCGGTTTTCCAAGACGGCGAAACGAATATCCTTCCCCCCAGCATTGAGATTGACGAGAGTTACAACCCTTTCGCCCACTCCGCACCCACAGATCACGGAGAGAGCTCGCCATCACATGCCTCTGGAAGTACAAGTCGCTCGTATGCCGCCAAACCCGCGCCCAAAGGTTGGGAAGGAGCTTTCGACAATGCCTTCGACACACAAGACACAATCGGCTTCGTACAACCGCAGAGTCTGCCGCCGGCGTCGGAGGAGCCCACGACTGAGTCAACGCTTTACGAACACCTCCCGCAGGACAACCAAAATAGTTGGATCAATGCCGGCACGCCCTACTTACAATATAAAGGACGCTACATCATTGCGCCTACAGAGGAGGGGTTACTCATGGTAGATCAGTACAGAGCCCATGTTCGCATCCTCTTTGATGACTACTTACAACGCATAAAAGAGTCTGCCCCCCAGTCTCAAGGCATGCTTTTCCCGCAGATCCTCGAAGTATCTGCCTCTCAGCAAGCACTTCTCGAGGGCATTCTTCCGGAACTCGAGTCCGTCGGATTCGAATTGTCCTATCTCGGCGGCAATAGTTTCTCGATTCTCCATGTTCCCTCGGGGTTGGACGGACTCGATCCCGTAGTTTTGCTGCAAAGTGTATTGGACGATGCTTCACAAAAGGGTAGTGAAGTGCACGAGGAACTGGTTCAAACCATGGCACTCTCCCTGGCACATAAAGCCGCCATCCCAGTCGGGCAGGAAATGAGCGTCGATGAAATGCGCGATCTCGTAGAACGTCTGTTTCAGCGCGAATCATCCACCTATACTCCCGATGGCAAACGCATATTTCTCCTCATGCCAGTAGCCACGTTGCTTAAGCCTTTCGAATAAACCTCCAGAACTATGTCCGACGGAAACTTCAACCGCAGTCTTCTCCCGGCCAATTCCTACCAAAGTGGCGTACGAGCCGGACAAGCTCAAATGCGAATCAAGGCAATCAACGCCCTTTCAGAACTGCTTAGTGGCCACTTTCCAGATCTGCCAGAGGATAAACGTGATGAACTCATCCGATCTTTCAGAGAAAAAATAGGGTAAAGAACGTAATCAGTGTTCGCAAAATAGAATGCAGCGCGCAAAAAACTCCGATTTTTCTCGTCAATCGTTTGCGCTCTTTCGTTTTCTTCGTATATTCGCAGCGTCATAGAACTCGTAGATATGTGTCTATTCCGCCGTTTTGCCCTGATTCTCATCCTCGGTGTCGCCGTTTGCAGCACCGAAGTTTCGGCGCAAGACCTCATCGGAACGAGTGGACTCATCAACATTCCCACTGCCGACATGCAGCCCGACGGAACTTTTGATGGAGGAGCGAGATGGATGAGCCCGGCAGCACTACATGATCTTGTCAACTACGACACCGGGCTTTATTATGTCCGCTTTACTCCGTTCAGTTTCTTTGAATTCACCTTCAGAGAGACGCTGTTTAAGACCCAACACTCCGTCAAAAAAACGTGGAATTACTACCAGCAAGACCGTTCTTCGACGATTCGTGTTCGTCCACTGGCAGAACGCGAAGGGAAGTGGTGGCCTTCAGTCGTCATTGGGGTGAATGACATCTATTCGGCTTATGGCGCAAGTTTCTATGCAGGATATTATGGTGTCGCGACAAAGCATTTCCAACTTGGGGATGGGCGAATCGCACTCACCGCAGGCTACTTCCGATCGATCAAGTTCGGGAAAATGTACAATGGCGGCTTTGGCGGTGTTGAATACTGCCCTCTACAGCGGGTTCCTCTGCGAATCATGGCCGACTACGACACGAAAGGCATTAATATAGGCGTCGGTTATACTCTCTTTCGGCACATTCGCACGTTTGCCTTCACCCACCGCCTAAAAGGTTGGGGAGTCGGTTTGAGTTATCGTACTACGATTAAGTTTTGAAGATCATGAGAAGGAAACAATCGCCCGGCTTCGCGACTTCATGGCTTAGGCTCTTGCTACTCAGCCTATTCTGCACACCGCTTTCCCAAATTGCGAATCAAGCCTACGGCCAATCTCAGGATCCGGACGCGCTGCATGCTATGGTGAACACCGGTTTCGAACGCATCCGGCTCAGCGAAAAAAACGATACGGTCTATGCTTCCTTCGAAAGCACACAAATCAGGGGAGCTTACCGTGCACTAGGTTGCGCACTGCGAACATTAGCCTCCGAGTATCCCGGAGCACATCATTTTCGCCTCATTATAGGAGAATATGGGCGCCCACAAATTGCAGTAGATGCGTCCAACGAAGCCGAAACTTGGCGAGTTAGCGCACACTACGACGTAAGCGCCGTGGAAAAGAAGTTGGCAGAAAGCCCTCTTTATCCGACAGTTGCAGCCGACAATCGGGGAAAAATAGACATAACCCTAAACCCCATTGTCTCAATTGACAACCATCTCCTCGATAAATTAGCGCTCTTCGGATTCTACCTCGCACCGTCGTTCGAAACCACCCTATGGCGAGGTAACCGACTGATAGTTCAGCCCATTGTGCCCCTATATACGAATATTGCCGACAACGATCCCGATAGTCAATTCCAGTGGGGGGTTGTCGGACTCCGGCAAGATTGGATCGCCTCCAAACGTTGGCGCTCGTCCTCCACAGCAGGATTGTTCCTCTACGATCTCGCCGGTCTTCACCACGAAGTGAACTATCACGTCAGCCCAACACTCGATTTGGGCTTGCGAATCAGCGCGACGACCCGCCTGCGCAGAAACAGCGGCAAATGGGAGAGCGATCATAAGCTCCGCTTCAGTACAATGGCTGTCGCCGACTACTACGAGCCTTCCACGTCGTTGCAGTTGAAACTCTCCATCGGCTCTTTTACCTACGGCGATTTTGGCGGCAGATTGGACGTCGTACGTCATTTTGGTGAGTACGCAATTGGAGCCTACGCCATATTTACAGATGGCGAACGGAATGCGGGATTCAACTTCGCCATCCCTTTAGGACCCAAGCGGCAAAGCAAATGGCAAGGTCAATTCATTCGGCTGCGCGTCCTCCACTATTTCTCATGGGAGTACAGCATGCTCAATTACTACCGCTATGCCTTCGAACACATGGGAGTGATATACAAGGAAATTCCGGACAAGAGCTTCACCACTCATTATTGGCAAGCTGCCTACCTGGAACATTACTTACAACGCTTCCTCGACAACAAGATAAACTGAACTGTCGCTGTCATGACAACGGCAGAACAACATAAGAAGATCTGAATATTCACCTCTAAAACAAACAATGTCATGAACAAGTACTTGAAACTCTTCCTGCTTGCAGCCGTCCTCCTCGGAACGACTGTATCGATCGCATCTTGCGAAAAGGACGAAGTAGGTCCCAACGTTCCCCACCACAATGGCGGATTGGGTAAGTAATCGTTCCCCCGAACAATTTAATCGCCACACTTTGCTCAAAGTGTGGCGATTTTTTGTTGCCGGATCACCCCAATAGCCAATAACCACATATTGGAGCGAGAAGAAAAGACGATTGCATGACAAAATCAAATCACATCTCCCCCTTTTTCTCTTTATTGCTCTTTCCGAAACGCAAGATTTTCGTTATATTTGCTCTAAACTTCATTCTGCGCCAAGAAAATGCGCTTAAATACGTCGGGCGATGGAAGCAACTCTCTTTTCGGACCTCACCTCTTTTGAAATCCTGCGGGACCAGCAGCACACACAACGCGTGTTGAATGCACTGGAGCAGATCGACCTTGCTTTCTTGGGGACTAACCCAGAACGTCGTCTGGTCATCCGCAAATTGGCCCATCGTAACATCAAGTCAATTGGACAGTTACTCAAATTACACCGTGGAGAAGTTTCCGAATGGCCCGGCGTCGGCAATGTGTTCCTCACTCTTTTCGACGAAATGCGAGAAGAGGTCCATGCCGATCCCGAAAAGACAGTGATGAAGTGGACAAACGAAAGTGCACCACTCAGTCTACCACGCGATTTCAACCGACTACATCCCTTCGAAAACTCAGAAGAACAATGGTTTACTGAAGAAAGTCTGCCGAACACCGATCCTACCGCGACGCCCCTCCCGGATGTTTCCCCCTCCACACCCTCCGACAGCGATTGGTTCGCAGAAGTCATCGAAATAGAGTGTGTGTTTACTGAAATCATTCATCTACTCCAAACTCGTCTTCCTGATTTAGCAGAAATACTCCGTCGTTTCTACTTAGAGGGGCTAACTCCTGAGGTCATCGCCAACGTGCTCGGCCTCCGCTCTCCCTCTGTCGTCACTCACACCATAGACTATGAGTTTCTCCGCCCACTGCTTGCCGGAGAAACGCTGTCACATCTCACACTCGACCCCGATTTTCCACCGAGAATAGAGGCGCTGCGGGATCGTCTTCTCCTCATGCCTGTTGCTCCCCTCACCACTCTCACTGCCATGCTCCCCGAGCGTTTCCTCCACTTCCTGGATCTAACAGTCATGGAGCGCAGCACGACAGAATTCACCTGGGCAGCGGATCTGATTGTCCCCATCGGAGAAGTCATAACGACCCGAAGACTACTCAGAGCAACCCTGACTTATCTCCAGCAAGCTCCTTCATTTGTCCCCATCTCTAAGGTGTCGGCTGAGCTTCTACCTCGGTTCACCTCACCGCGCGACGAGGGTGAAGACCAAAAGCGGACAGACGAAGAACAACGTCTCAATGCTTTACTGAAACATCATCCCTGGATAGAACACAGCACACAAGGGGTACGACTCATCGCCGAACAATTGCAATTCGACTATTGTCGTATCGCCCGCATATTGGCAGATGCCGGCTGCCCATTGACCGAGAACGAAATCTATACCCGCTACGAGCATCGTTATTTCGAGCGACCGCGAACCATCGATCATCGGCTTTTGCGAAAACATTTCCCCGACCTTCAAATCCGAACAACGTGATAACCACACAACGAATGCCATCTAGTCACAGTGCGCGGTTGAAGAAATAAATCAACACGGCGGCATCGGTTGAACACAATACTGTATTCAACCGATGCCGCCCCTTTTTATTGATATCAACCGTCTAAATGGAGCTTCGGCTTCCTCATTCTTTTCTGCAATCCGAAGACAAGCGCATCACCAAGTCACGAATGCGCGTTCTCGCGGGCTTGCCGGTTTCGGTTGTAGGAATGCTTTCGACCAAAAATGCTCTCTTCGGAACACAGTGCGGCGGAAGGTGGGTGCGCAAAAGAGAGAAGAGAGGGGCAGAAGGAAGGAATTCGACATTTAGTAAAAGATCTTCTCCTTTGTTTTTGCACCATTCGCGCGCACTGGGAGAAGCTTCGACCAACAACACCAGCGCCTCACCCAAAATTGCATCGGGCAGGCTCGTCATCGCAAAGCGAAAAGGCAAAGTGCGCAATTTTTCTTCAAGATCTTCCAAGTGCAATTTGAGTCCCCCCGAATTGACCACATTGTCCGTGCGTCCGTGAACAACAAAGGTCCCGTCCTCAGCTATTTCGGCCAAATCATGGGTAACCAATTGCTCGATGTCCAACAATTGATCTGCAATCACCAAACATCCTTCCCCGTTGACTTTAATAGAGACTCCCTCTAACGGCCGGTAGCCCTCTTCATGTTCTGAGCCATTGAGGCGACGAAGTGCGATATGTGACAATGTTTCTGTCATACCATATGAACTCCAAACTTCTCCACGGCAAGATTGCAACTGGACCTCCAACTGAGCATCTACTTTTCCACCTCCCAAAAGAATACACCTCGTCTTCTCCATTAAACGACGCTCAGCTTCTACTCCATAAGATGCCGCAGCCTGCGCCGGCGTCAGCGCAACAAAGTCAGGCGCCTCCGTGAGCAATGCAAAGGGATGCAGAGAAGGAGGCGCAATTTCTAAGCTGAGTTTACCTTCCCAAGCGCGTACAAGCATCATTTTACCAGCCACGTAAGCAACCGGCAAACAAAGTAGGGCCCGGTCACCCTCCTTCAGACGAAGCGCACGCAGCGTCCTCATCGCACTTGCACGCATCGCCGCTTTCTCTACGTCGATGCGTTGCGGCACTCCCGTGCTTCCACTGGTCTGCATGGACACTTTACTCGTTTTTTCGTCAAACCATGTTTCACGAAACCGACTGATTTCTCGCTCAAATCTCTCCAATTTAGAGCGAAAATACAATCGTTCTCCTTCTACATACAAAGGCAATGCAGTATAATTCTCGACGAATAATTGCCCTGTTCCCAAGCCCTGCGGTAAATTCAGATCCCGAACTGTGATTTCAGGCCCACGATTAGAAGCTCCGGAAGGGTGCTCACACGAATAACGTGAGGCCCATTGCGCAATTGCGTTCAAACCGACATTGCTCTCCAAAGCTGACGTATACCATAGGCCAATATTTCTGGCATCGGCCAAGCGTTCCCATTCTGCACATCCACTAAAACCACCATGTAGCGAAGGTTTGAGAATGATGAACTGCGGACGAATCGTATCAAGCAGCGCCTCCTTTTCATTTATCCGATTCACGCCAATCAATTCTTCATCCAAAGCGATAGGAATCGGCGATTTTTCACACAAATCTCTCATTGCTTCCCATTGTCCCGCTCGAATCGGCTGCTCAATACTATGGATACCGAAAGGAGCAAGTCGGTGCAAACGTTCAAGCGCCTGGGCCGGGGGGAATGCACCATTCGCGTCCAATCGCAATTCAACTTGCGCAGGTGCATATCGTTCGCGGAGACTTCGGATTAGTGAAAGCTCTTGTTCAAAATCGATCGCCCCGATTTTCAATTTTACGCAGCCAAACCCTGCACGAAGCTTCTCCTCCATGCGCTTTTCCATCTCCTCTGCAGTGCCCATCCACACCAATCCATTGATACGGATACCGTCATCAGTGGCGAAAAACGAAGAATTCCACAGTGCGTAAGCTCCTTTTTCAGAGAGACTTCCCTGTAGCGACCGCTCTGCGGTTTCCAATCCCATCAAAATCGAGGGGAAATTGATCAGCTGCTCTCGGGGAATCACTCGATCTCGCTCCCAAGCAATGCAGGTCTGCGACAAAACGGTCTCATAATTTGTACAATCGTCGCAACTCAAACCGGGAAGAGGAGCGCACTCCCCAATCCCCCAATAAGTTTTCCCCTTTAGCTTGCCTGACACCTCAACGTACCAAAGCTTACGACTGCGCATGACCCCACGCGAAGTCCCTGCAGGCGATTTGAACAAAAGCTCTTTCGCACACCATGTCACGCGGAAGTCTTCATATCTTTCACGAATATCCATCAATCTACTCACTTAAATAGAGCGCTCCGCCCGTTTGAGGACGAAGCGCTGACCGGTTTTATGTTCAAACTAAGCCATTTTACGGAAGCTTCGGGAAGCGGCTCCAATCGGGCTTTCGTTTTTCAAGAAAAGCTTGTCCACCTTCTTGGGCCTCGTCGAGCAAATAGTAAAGCATCGTGGCATCGCCTGCCAATTCTTGGATGCCGGCCTGGCCATCCAGCTCGGCATTGAGACCAGCCTTGATCATTCTCAACGCAAGTGGCGAATGTTCCATCATACGCTGTGCCCAGGCCACGACTTCATCTTCGAGTTGTTCGAAAGGCACAACCTTATTGACCAATCCCATCCGCTCGGCTTCTGCTGCAGAATAGAGATTGCACAAAAACCAAATCTCACGTGCTTTCTTCTGTCCCACAACGCGCGCCAAATAGGAGGCACCGAAGCCCGCATCGAAGGAACCCACCTTCGGTCCGGTCTGCCCAAATTGGGCATTCTCCGAGGCGATGGTCAAATCACACATCAGATGCAGCACATGTCCCCCGCCCACGGCAAAACCATTGACCATTGCAATCACCGGTTTCGGAATGGAACGAATTTGTTTCTGCACTTCGAGCACGTTGAGTCGGGGGACTCCATCGCCTCCCACGTAACCTCCGCGCCCTTTCACATGCATGTCGCCACCGGAACAAAAGGCCTCAGTGCGTAAACGTTCCGCTTCGCTCTGGCCCTCCTTGGCCGGCGAATGCGCACCGGTGAGCACGACAACACGAATTTCAGGATCTTCTCGACAAATGCCCAAGGCATTCGAAATTTCCATGACAGTGGTGGGAGTAAACGCGTTGCGATAGCGCGGGCGATTGATTGTAATGCGTGCAATGCCTTCAAATCTATCGAAGAGAATCTCTTGATATTCTCGGATTGGAGTCCAATTTCGCATGAGTTATTAGAATTACGAGATGAATATTTCGAAGAGGATAGGACGATCGGCTGTCTGCTGCAACAAAGGTGCTGCATACAGATCCAAAGCCTCCTCCATCGTATCGGCCGAAGCCGACTGATAAATACAATGATAGCTTTCTGCGATGCCACGCGCTGAAGTTTGGTGAGCGGCAGCCACATAGTCCGTCAATGCAGGAGATGCACTCAATCCGGGAAGCCCGTAGAAGATGTCTCCTCGGCCATTGTTGAGCAGCAAGATGCGCAAACGTCCATCGAGTTGTCGGTTCCACAACGCATTGGCATCGTAAAAGAAGGATAGATCTCCCAAGATGCACAAGACATTTCCTGCAGAGACCAAAGAGTAACCGGCCGCAACAGAGAGCGATCCCTCGATGCCATTGGTACCTCGGTTCCCATAAATCGGGAAATCTACAACCGGCCAATGCCTGTTGACCACTCTAATTGTCCGGCTATTTCCGACAAACACAGCTTCACACGGAAGCGAAACCGCGGCGGCGGGTTGCAGTTGAGCGTGAATGGCGCGTACCTGCGTGTTTTCTGAAAGCTCGGCAGTCAAGTATTCAATCGTTTCCAGCACTTCCGGCGTACGCAACCAATCAGGTTGCTTGAAAAAAGTATCCGGACAATGCATCTTATCATTTTCACTGATAGCATTCGCAAAACTTTCATCAATACGAAGTACTTTCGTTCGGGATGTGGCCCGCAAACGAAGCTTGAATTGCTTATTCACAAAGCAACCTCCCAGATGAATTACGACATCCGGTACCACTTCATCATGCTGATCTGCCCAAAGAGCCATGCGATGATCACGGCACTGACTCAGGCATTCTGCATAGACCAGCATTTTATTCCCGCTTCTTAGGCTGTTCACAATTTCACTAATCGCGTCATCATCCATTTCTCCGATCACCATTGCCGGCAACTCCGCCTTTACCAATTCCCTTTTCCATTTTTCGACCAAAACATCCGACTTGCAAGCGATGAGCAAAGGTGCTGTGGTAGGAAAAGCAGGTAGATCATTCACGTCAAACGTGAAAAGAGGTTCCGCAATCGGACAATTCAAATGCACTACACGGCGCGGCGAAGAAACAAACTGCGCAAATGCGCCGGCAAGCGCCTCGCGCGTCGACAAATCGTCGCACGACGAACTCTCCGCCACCTGCCAAGTGGAGGCATAAGGCTCGAGAGCGCCTACTTGTGGCAAAGTTTGTCCATCCAAAATGCCATGAAGTTCAGCCGGTCGATCGGCAGAAATAACAAGGAGGGGAAGGTGACGAAACGCAGCCTCTGCCACACCCGGTAAAGTATTGAGCAATGCGCTGCCGGAAGTGACGCAAAGGGCCACACCTTCGCGTTGCTTCAAACACACCCCCAAAGCCACAAAGGCCGCCGAACGTTCGTCGGTGACCGCATGAAGGAAAAACTCACCGTTTACCACCAAATTGTGCACTATCGGGGCGTTTCGAGAGCCGGGACACACCACAACGTGGCGAATATTGTGCGCCAACAAGGCAGCCGTGAGCAAATTCACATTATGATGTGAAGAGTAAAGATGCGTTTGTTCCATTGGAGAGAAAAAACGTGTGCTGCGCTGCTTAAACCTACAACGGCTAAGCACGAAACAAGTCGGACATTGTGGTCAATTTCCGCTCAGTTTCAGCCCATTCAGCGTCCAATTGACTGTCTTTGAGGAGACCACCGCCGGCATAAAGCGTAGCGTGGGTGGAAAAAAGGTGTGCGCACCGCAAATTGACAAACAAGTGGGCTTCGCCTTGGTGAACAGGTCCGGAAAATCCGGAATAGTAAGCGCGATCATGCGTTTCGACCTGCGCAATGACGCGCCGTGCCTCCTCAACTGGCGTACCACAAACAGCAGGAGTAGGGTGGAGCGCCTCGGCCAAGGTACTTAATCGGATTGCGCCTGAGGGTGGAAGATAAAAGTCGGTGCAAAGATGAAACAATGAAGCGGCTTTGCGCACGTAAACCGGACTTTCGCGCACTTCACTGGAAAAGTTGGCAAGATACTTACGGATGTAGTCGGCAACATATGCCTGTTCTTTGCGATTTTTCGGGGACCAATTTTCCAAAAGCCCCATCGTTTTGTCAGAAACAGGGGAGGTTCCTGCCAACGCCATGGTATGAAATCCATCTGGGTGGGTTTCAATCAAAATTTCCGGCGTTGCCATCAGCCAAGCTCCGTGGGGCGAAGGCAATTCTACCAGACTGACAAAAGAATGTGGGTAGCTGCGGCAGGCATCAAGGAACAAAGCCAGTCGGTGCTCGGCAGTCAACGGGTCGCACAAGCGAAAAGTGGCGGTTCGCGAGAGAACGATTTTCTCCAAACGCCCATCGGTCAACATCTCTTTGCAGCGCGCAAAGGCACGAGAGTAGCTTTTGATCTCAGTGTCTCCCTCGCAACGTTCCGCCCGGGGGCGTTGCCACTCCGGTTCTCCTATTTCATGGCGGATCGTTTCGTCATTCGGAATCAGCCAAAACGGATTTTGCTCGGAAATAGCAAAGGGGGCGAAAACATATCCCTCGATTGCTGGCGATTGAGCATAGTGCATCAAGCGAAACGGCTCGCGCTTCGCTCGAATTTCCACGTAATCAAGAGCTTCCGGTAAACGATAAAACACACGCGCCCCATATTGATTGCCTGCGGGGCATGTTTCATTCAATGTTTCCACTCGACACTTTGCCGACTCGTCTTCTTTCACGATTCTCGCTCCATTTGTTTGGCTTCTTCCCAGATGGCATCCATCTCTGCCAAGGTCATTTCAGTAAGTGGACGACCTTGTTTCAAGGTTTTGGATTCGAGATAATTGAAGCGGCGGATAAATTTCTGATTGGTACGCTCCAATGCATTGTCGGGGTTGATTTTGTAAAGACGAGCTGCATTGATCAACGAAAACAAGACATCTCCGAACTCGGCTTCTGCTTTGTCTTTGTCCATGTGCTCGAGCTCTGTTTCGAACTCCCGGATCTCTTCCTTCACTTTGTCCCACACTTGGGCACGCTCTTCCCAGTCAAAACCTACATTGCGCGCCTTGTCTTGGATGCGGTAGGCTTTGATGAGCGTCGGGAGCGATTGGGGTACGCCCGAAAGCACGGTTTTATTGCCGTCCTTCTCTTTTTGTTTAAGCTGTTCCCATTGCGCGCTGACATCTGCTGCGGTTTCAATCTGAATACCTTGACGTGCGCCGGCAGCTTCTACGTCTGCAGGAGGATAGACGTGGGGATGACGGAAAATGAGCTTATCGCAGAGTTTGTTGCACACATCTGCGAGATCGAACTGCGCGCGTTCTTCTCCTATCTTGGCATAAAAGAACACATGCAGCAGTACATCGCCCAATTCTTTGCAGATCTCTTTGTCGTCACTGCGCATCAAGGCGTCGCAAAGTTCATACACTTCTTCGATCGTATTGGGACGGAGACTCTCATTTGTCTGCTTTTTGTCCCAAGGACACTTTTCTCTCAGCTCTTCAAGTACGTCCAACACTCGATTAAGCGCCTCGAGTTTTTCTTGTCTACTGTGCATTTTGGATTAGTGTTTCGAGCGAAGGCACCACAATGTGGCGTCTGCGTAATTCGATTAGTTCTCTATCTTTGAGATTATTGAGCATTTGCGAAACGCGTAGGCGTGTTGCCACCAATTCGCCCGCCAATGCGATCATATCCACAATCAATTCTTTCCGTCCTGCGGGTCGCGTCGAGCGCGTGAGGAGGAAATAAACAAATCGCTGCTCAAGCGAATCGGGCATTGGGCGCCACAAGCGCGCATCAATGAGCTGATGGCTCGAACAAATGTGATTAAAGAAGTTGATATGGAAAGGCATGTAGTTAAACAGGTTGTCCCTCACATCTTGCTTGGACACCTTGAGCAACTTCACTTCGGTCTCTGCAATAAATCCGGCACTATACCGCTGTCTCAGGCCGAAAAGCCGCTCAGGTTGGAGCACCATGGGCGTAGTATTGATCTCACGGAAAATATAGCTCCCATTATCGCAACGCTCTTCCCGGCAGACCGTTCCGCCGAGCGTACAGATGAGTGATTCACAGGGGTCTCCTTCCTCGACAATCGCAGTGCCACGCGAAATTGTAGCGAATTCGAAGTGCACCCGCTCGTTGATGCTGATGTAATCATCCATAGTGAGGCCCTGAAACAGCGGTGATTCGCTGAGCCGGTCGATGAATTGTTGTTCCATGTTCAAGGTTCTGTGAGTTTTTGCATGCCTTCGGTCATCCAGACTTTGTATTTTCCTTGTCCGTCGGCGTAAATGAAATAGACTTGCACATCTTTGTGCTTCGCCAAGAAGCTTTTTGCGCGCTCTAAGCCCATCACCATGAAAGAGGTGGCGAGAGCGTCTGATTTGGCGCACGATGAAGTAAGTACAGTGGCGGAGAGCAAACTGTGCTGCACGGGTTGTCCGGTTTTAGGATCGATGGTGTGCGAAACTTTGCGCCCGTCTACGTAATAGAAATTGCGGTAATTTCCGGAAGTAGCAATCCCGCAATCACTGACATGCAGCACGGTTTGCACTTCGCTCACGGTTTTCGTGCTATCATCCACAGGCTTATTGATGCCAATGGTCCACTTTTTTCCCTTGGCATTCTGACCTTTCACGACGACTTCACCCCCAATTTCCACCATATAGTTGGTACAACCATTGGCAGAAAGGAGCTTAGCCACGCAATCTACGCCGTAGCCTTTGGCCACAGCACCACAATCTATAGTAACACGCGGATCGCGTTTGCACAACTTGTTTTTTTCGTAATACAGCTTGTCGTAACCGACGAATTGACGGAGAGAATCCACCTTTGCCTGGGTGACTTTCTCGCGATGTTTGAAGCCAAACCCCCATTCGTTGACCAAAGGGGCAACAGAAATGTCGAAGGCACCGTCAGTTTCTTGAGAGAGTTGCTGCGAAAGTCGCACCACGTCGTTGAAACGTGAGTCGTTGACATCAAAAGTTTCGTTGCGATTGAATTTAGATAGCGTGCTCTGTTTGTTGAACATGGAGAGTGCATCGTCCACTCGTTGCAATTCAGCACGAATTTCCTTGTCCAGATCTTCAGTGCCCGCATAGGTAATGTGATAAGTGGTGCCGAAAATCTGTCCTTCGTTCGTGTAATACTTAGAACCGGACAGAATAAACACCGTACCCACGATCAATGCGACAAGAAAGAGGGCAGAAAGAATTTTCTTCATATCGAAAGTGTAAACAGAATCTACCTTTTATGTTTATGGAATCGGGTGAGGTCGAAAACCAATTGGAAAGTACCGGCAAAATTGCTCCCTCCGATGTTGCGTCCCAGGCCGGGAACATACCATGCTCGCCCGATTTCCGTCTGATGTTCAGCAATTCGCAGTCGATAGCGCAGTGACCAGCCGAGATGCACGAACTTCCAGAGAGAAGTTTGCAGTCCGAAAACGGCTTCTCCCCAATGCGCGCTGCCTGATTGGTCGGTATAGTGAAAAGGCACGGTCGTTTTCCAATGCGCATCGTAAAGTCCGTCAGAAAACAGGTCGTAATTGAAATTAGAGTACCCGTATCTGAAACCGACAAAGACACGATTGAGACTGTTCTTGTCCTTTTTTACGTTGTAGTCCAGTCCCACGCGGCCATAAGGGGCGTGCACCTTGTAATGCAACTGAGTGGCGTCGCCAATCTGGTCACAAACTCCCCATCCCAACTCAACAACCGGGAAAAAGGTGTTTTTTAAATTCAGGCGCAACGCTGCTTCATAATTGCCGATCCCTCTTGTTGCAGCAAGAAAAGCCCCTGCCAAATCGGCCGATACGCTTAATCCGGCGAATGTAGGTATTTTTCTGTTCGCAGCCAAGCGCATCAAACGATCTTTGTCCTTATCGGCAAACTGAATGCCCTGCGACTCCCTCGTTCGCAAGCTGTCTACCTCAAGCCCTTCGGTAGCTTTTGCCCCGATCGCCGTACTACTGAGCAGCAGAGCGCAAATATACTTTGAGATTGTCGACATCTTGATATTGAACTTTCGGGTTGGCGATCGAAACGCTGTCTACACTGAGTGAAGAGTGGGGGAGTGTGTTGGCGCGTGCGCTCGCTTTTTGTATAACATGGAACATAGAGGCCGGACAATCCAGCGATTCGAAATGGGGTTGCCGGCTGTGCTCTACGAAAAGGGTGTCGGTCGCCACATCATCCGTACCGATGAAACGCAACAAAAGCGTATCTCGATCAGCAGCTGCGTTGAGGGGGAACTTCAAATTGCTGACTCCGTAGGCTCTATTGTAGAGTAGCACCGTGCTGTCCCCCCTGACTCCCCAAACTGACAGACTATCGCTTAGATTCACCTCTGCTTTCGAGGTGGCATCATAGAAATGCAGCCTCATCTCGGTCTGGTTGTCGAGTGGGCAATCGATATTTGCGCAACCGCACAGCAAGAGGCCGGCCGCACAAGACAATACTGGTCGAATCATAGGCGAGAAACGCACAAATAATAGGTTAGAATTCTTTCTCGATGTGGTAATCATTGCGCCCTTGCGCATTGCGACTGATGAGTTCGCCGAGGAAACCAGCCACGAAAAGCTGAGTTCCCAGCACCATCATCGTGAGAGAAATGTAAAAATAGGGAGACGAGGTGACCAAAGGTGCCGGTGTTCCGCTACAAATGTGATAGAATTTGATGCCGCCCACCACGAGCACGGCAAACAATCCCACCATGAACATCAGGCTCCCCAGAAATCCGAAGACGTGCATCGGTTTCAAACCGAAACTATTGAGGAACCACAGTGAAAGCAAGTCCAAATAGCCGTTGATGAAGCGGTTGAGCCCCATAAACTTCGACTTTCCGAATTTACGGGCTTGGTGATGCACTACCTTCTCCCCGATTTTTGTAAAACCGGCGTTCTTTGCCAAGTAAGGAATGTAGCGATGCATCTCACCATACACCTCGATATGCTTGACCACCTCGAGACGGTAAGCTTTCAGTCCGCAATTGAAATCGTGCAGATTGGGGATGCCACTCACCTTGCGTGCCGTCGCGTTGAACAGCTTTGTGGGAATCGTTTTCGAGATGGGGTCATATCGTTTCTGCTTGTATCCGCTCACCAAATCATAGCCCTCCTCCTTTATCATTCGATACAGTTCGGGGATTTCATCGGGACTGTCTTGCAGATCGGCATCCATTGTGATCACAACATCGCCCTTGGCAGCGCGGAAACCGCAGAAGAGTGCTGGGCTTTTGCCGTAATTCCGACGGAATTTAATGCCGTGCACAGTGGGATCACTCTGAGAAAGTTGTTCGATGATGGCCCATGACCGGTCGGTCGATCCGTCGTCCACGAAAATCACCTCGTGGGAGAATTGGTGTTCGTCCATCACGCGTTTAATCCACGCATGGAGTTCGGGAAGACTTTCGTCCTCATTAAAAAGAGGCACGACGACCGTGATGTCAATATGGGAGTTTTCAGGAGTATTCATGATGCAATATGGAGACGATGTGTGTGAATCAATAGGATCTACGGGCACCACGCATGGTGAAAAGCCCCGCCACGAGTGAGAATACCGGGGCCGTGAGAATGAAAAAATAGAGTATAGTGGCAGCAAACACCGAAGCCGGCGTATGCTGCAGCTGTCCGACGATTTGTGCCGGGGTGAGTCCGCCGCTGGATGCCCGGATATGCGCCGTCAATCCCGAGTCTTGCATCGCTTTCACCGTGTCGGGGCGACTGATAACCTCCAGATATGTTTGGAACAAGTAGCCTCCGTCGAAAAATTGCAAGTAGATCAAGGCGGCCAACGACGCCCATATTCCGGAATAAAGCACAACGAGCAACGTAAAGAAGAAACCTCTCCCAAAAGAATAGGGAAGTCCTTCGCTCACTTGGTTGCGAAAGCGGAACGCCAACCAGATGATCACCGCCGGATAGGCCAAAGTGAGTAAGGTTTGTAGCGTCATGAGTCCGCCGATCTTCAGGCCCAGCACGAAACAGGCCTCAGCGGCAAAAACATACAGCCCCATGATGGCGCCATACTGCATGGCAAAAGCATTGGTCTGCCGAAAATTGAGACGTCGGTGACGTTTGATTTCTTCCGGTGTCATAAGTTATTTCTGAAAACAAAGAGAAACGAATGAATGGGTTGCGGGCTACGCGGCGCGTTGTCCGAAATGATCGGGTACGCGGATGAGCGAAGTGACCACAAAAGTAACGGGTACCAAGAGCATAACCAAGATGAAGCTAACATAATAACCGAACCTGGTGACGATATACCCCGAAACCAACCCGGGTAACATCATGCTCAATGCCATGAACCCCGTACAAATTGCATAGTGCGCAGCCTTTGATTTCCCTTGCGCAAAGTACAACATGAAGAGCATATAGAGCGTAAAGCCAAAACCATAGCCGAATTGTTCTACGGCAATGGCCGTGTTCACCCACCAAATATTCTCAGGCTGAAAATAAGCAAGGAAGATATACACACAATTGGGCAGAGAAATGGCCATGACCATCGGCCATTTCCATTTCTTGAATCCGTCTTCCGAGACAACAATTCCGCCGAGGATTCCCCCGAATGTCAAACCAATGACGCCAAGTGTGCCGTAGGCGAATCCGAACTCCGCAGTCGAAAGCCCTAAACCTCCCTCACTGACTCTCGAAATGAGGAACAGCGGACAAATCTTTGTCAACAAGGCTTCGGGAAGTCGGTAGAGCAACAAAAAAGTGATGGCGAGTAAAATCTGTTTTTTTTGGAAGAAGGAGACAAACGTAGCAAAGAACTCTCTCATCGCGCCGCCTGCCGTTTGTTTACTCCGCGTGGCATCGGAGCCGGAAGGGCGATGTCCCTCAAAAGCCTCCGCTTTTTTGGGAAAATCCCCCTCTTTTTCCGGAAAACTTTCGCATTTTGGCAACACAAATCCGTGATATAATGCAGCCAATGCCAACAAGACTCCGATCATGCCGAGGCCGAGACTCCAGGCCGTGGAGACACTCTTGGTATAAGTCTCCAAAAGTCCGATGAACATCACGAGCAATCCTTCGCCCATCAGGGTCGAGAGTCGGTAAAACGTGCTTCTCATTCCCACATTGAGCGCTTGCTGGTGCTCATCAAGTGCTACCATATAAAAGCCGTCGGCCGCAATGTCATGCGTAGCACTGCTAAAGGCGATCAGAAAGAAGAACGCCATCGACAACTGCACGTAGAACGGTGTGGGAAGCGTGAAGGCGATGCCCGCCAAGGCCGCGGCCATCACCATTTCCATCACAACGATCCACCAACGCTTGGACTTAAAGATTTCGACGATGGGGCTCCACAACGGTTTGATGACCCAAGGCAAAGAAAGCCACGAGGCATAGAGCGCACAATCTCTGTCGCTCAGTCCGAAGCGCTTATACATCAGCAAAGCCACGACGTTGACGATGAGATAGGGGATACCTTCCACAAAATAGAGGGAAGGCACCCATTGCCAAGGTTGCGAACGATTATTCATACTTCCTTTCAATCTTTGCTTGCTTGTAATAGTGGAGCAAAATGTCGCGATAAGCATAGCCTTCGGCCCCCATCACTGCGGCACCGACTTGGCACAAACCGACTCCGTGCCCCCAGCCGGCGCCCACAAGGCGGAACATCGTAGGCGCTCCGCCGATGAGATCGACAGACTTCTCTACGACAAACGCGCTGGAATACAGGTGTGTAGGTGAAAGCGTCCGTCGGATTTCCAATTCTTTTCCGATCACGTATTCGCGCTCCTCACCCACGATCCGAAGTCGCACGATTCTTCCGCTTGCACTGCGCTCCACGGGAATGAGGTCGAGGATTTTCCCAAATTTCAATCCGGTACGCTCTTCAATCAACCCACGCAATTCATCTTGCGTGAGGGTTACATTCCAGCGATAGAAATCTTCTGTTTCGCGGTCGTAGTCTTTGAAAATCTGCGTGAGGATTTTGGCATCGGTGGTGTTACAAAATGCCTTTGGGCGCGTGTGCATCCACTCTTGGGCCGCGTCTTCGTGAGTGAGATCCGGACATTCGGTGGTGCAATCTTCGCTTTGATCCACATCGCGAACGGGCACCAGATAAGGTTCGTCGTGATCATCCCAACAAGCGGAGAACTTTTCCGTCATTCCGCCGCAACACTTTGAGAATCTGGCGTCGCAAATTTCATCACCATAGGTGAGAATCTGACCGCGCGTGGCCATGATGGCCTCGTGCACAGCGGGGCGCGTCACAACAGTTATGCCCTGATAGCGCTGACAATGGTCGTCTGCGCAGACATCAAAGAGGGTGTGCTCCTCTCGATCGTACCATCTAATGTATTCGTCGTCTTTTCTCTGGAAAGAGAAAAAATTGCCCGACGGATTTTGCGCGTGATTGTGGCGTTGCTCCATCATTTTGAACAACCAGCTCCGGCTGACCACAGCATGTGCCTTGAGCAACTCGATAGACGCGGAAGCACTCATCTCAGACGCGATGACACTTTCCAAATAGAGTTCGGCGGAAATGCGATTGATGGCGACTAATTTTTCCTCATCAACCACAAAGCTCAACATTCCGTGGAAAGTCTGATTCTGCAATCGCTCCCAATGGAATTTAATGCCGATGGGCACGTCGTTTAACGTGAACGAGACGTCTGCATCTTCCCCGACAGGATGGAAATTCAGTTCGCTGTACACATTGCCATTCCACTTAATCCCTCCGTCGCTGTATTCCACAACTTGTTCTCCGGTGACTGCCGCTCCTTTGGCCGTGAAATCGGCATTCAACACAAAGGAAATGCGGCGCGCACTCATGATTCCCACCGCGACTCGGGGCTCGGCCCCGCTCTCAAAGAGCTCCGACGTTTTGCGGCGCGCAGCTTTTCGCCCACCTTTGTGAAGACGGCGAATCACTTGCGTAATTTCTCCTTCCGGGAGAGCCACTTCCGCCAAGATGGAGGCGGCTTTCTGCGGTGTGAGGCGCTCAAAATCTTCGGCACGCGGCGTGATGAGGAGTCCGGCCATGTCTAAAGTGCCGGGAGAGACTAAGAATTGCTTATTCCCTTCGGCGGCATAGCACTCGGGGCGATGTTTGGCACGAGGGAACACCAAGGTGATCAAAGTATCCGGGTGGGCGGGATGACTTTTGTCCATCCACGCGAGCAAATTCATGTCGGGCTCTCGGTTTTGCTCTGCTCCGGGCAAAGCTTCTACGAGCTTCCGCAACAACAACTGTTGCCCCTCAGCTCGTTCGCCGATGACGGCAAACACGGGGCACGCGTAATCTTTCAAGAGATAGATCCCGGCACGTTTATCTTCGTATCCGGCTTCTTCCACCGTTGCCGTTTCTTCGGGAGTCTGGGGGTAAATTCTTTCCAAGCGGCCTTCATATCGATGCCAATCTCGCTCCAGGGGAAGAAATCCTCGCGCCCCCGCTTGGAAATGCATGTGATCGGGCGCCGAAGCTCCGCATCGTGCTCCATTATAGAACACGATGTAGTCATCCAATTGCGAAGCGATGCGACAAAATGCCGTATAATTGCCATTCATCGTCTGGGGCGTATGTCGGCGACTGGTGATGGTCAGATGATGGGGCAAAATGGGAAAGGGATTGACCAAGACATTGTACTTCCCCTCCACGGCCAACGCAATCTGCTCTGCCGGACGATGATTGTCGCACAGGAAACAGGCTCGTTTTTTGAGCGATTTGCGATCGATTTTCGCGGCGGTAGAAACGAGACGTGCGGGATTGTGCTGCACGGAGAGCGAGTAATTCTCCGTCTCCAAAGCCTTTGTCTGCACTTTGTCTTGCAGATCTTCAAATCGCTTGCGCGTACTTTCCCAACCCTTCAGCTGTTTCTCAAAGAAAGCATTGACCTCTTCTTGCACAATGGGGTGTTGCCATTGTGCGTTCAGTCGGCGACGGGCTCGCAACTCCAGTGTTCGCAGTTCATCCTTGTATTCGTTGTGGCGATTCACGCGTTGCACGTCGAGTGCAGCGTCGGAATTTCCTTCCCAACGCCGGCACAAATATAATTCATCGTAGATGCGGGCAATGCGAAAACGCCGTGAGATGGTCAATCCCAGTGCATAATCTTCTCCATAACTCGTGTTAGGGAATCCGATTTCTCTCAACACTGTGGTGTCAAAGGCGCGAGGAGCTCCCAATCCATTGATTCGCAAAGCATTGTTTCGTCCATTGTCGGGTGTCCACTCGCGGTGGTCGATCAAACCCGGGGGGAGTGTTTCGAGATTAAAGTTGACCATACGGTAAGAACCGATGACCATTGCCGCGCGTTGCTTGACAAATGCTTCGACAATGCGAGTGAGCGTGTCTGTCCCACTGTACAAATCATCAGAATCAAGCTGCACGGCATAACGCCCACAGGCATTTGATCGAACGGCATAGTCCCAACATCCTCCGATGCCGAGGTCTTTGCGTTCGGGCCGGAGGAGAACCACACGTTCATCGGCCGACAAACTGCGAACTACTTCGTCTGTTCCGTCAGTGGAATGGTTGTCCACAACGATTACATTGAACTTGAACGTAGTTTCTTGTGACAGTGCAGACTTTATTGCGTCGGCAATCGTCCGCACTCGGTTACGAACCGGGATAATCACCGAAGCCACAACGGGGAAGGTGGCTACCGATACTTTTTCTTCCGTCGTTGTGTGCTCTTCTCGGGGCTGACTTTCCAGCGAAGGCGATGACGCAATTTGTAGAAGCGCACTGTCTTCCTCACGCAACGGGACATCGTCGAATTCCTCGGGGGCCAACCATGCTCCAATGGCTTTGAGGTGCGCAGTGCATGCGCGTTCCATTTCAATTTGTACCTCACGAGCGGCAGGATTCACGTAGTCAAACTGCTTCTCCCCGCTGCGTCGCAAGTCGGTTTCCTCCTCAGTGTATAGCGGTTCGCGCAAATGCAACAACTGACCTTCCCGACTTAAGAACAAACGCAGGGCATAGGTCGCTGCATACTTGTAGCGCTGCTTGTTTTCGCTGGCGAACTGCCGAAACAAATCTCCGCGTACCAACCACAGTCCGCCGAAATCAAAGTCATCCCGCACGGAGCCGTCTTGATAATCTATCACAGGGTGCTCAAGTGGGAGGGCTATTTGCCCATCTTCATCCACGCGCTGTTCCCAACGGTCGGCATATACCATGGCCGCCCCGCTGTCCATCAGCACATTGCGCATGCGTTGCAGGCAACGATAGGCCGGACGGAAACCGGTAGGCTTGAGAAATAGCGCCACGTACTCCGCGGATGAGGCTTTTGCTATGCTGCGGAGCGTTTTAGCAGAGGAGAAATCATCGACAGTAATCGTAGGAATCGTTTCATCCTCCTCACCGGCTCCTGTACTCAGCGCAAAGACACGCTCAACCTCCGGCAACAACGCCAATTCTTGCGCTGCTGACAGATTTCCGACGCTGTCTGTCTGAATGAAAACATCAATCTTGTGCACCATATTTATATATAGGTTGGCGACCGCCGCACTGTTTCAGTGCGACAGTCGTCCGGGAAATTAGCTCTTAAGCCGTCGTTACGGCCTTTACTTTCAGTCGATCGTTTGCTTCATCGAGTTCCACAAGAATCGACTCGCCATTTTCTCCTTCGAGGAGCAAGTCACAGAGTGGATCTTCGACATACTCTTGTAGCGTACGACGCAACGAACGGGCGCCATATTGCGGATCGAATCCTTTTTGTGCCACAAATCGCTTGGCTTCCGGCGAGAACGAGATCTGTCGTCCGGCTGTTTGTAAGCGCTGTGCCAATGCTCGGATTTCCAGATCGGCAATCTGCTCAACTCCCTCGCGTGTCAAGGGATCGAACATGACGATCTCATCCAAACGGTTCAAGAATTCAGGAGCAAATTGGCGTTGCAAGGCCTTTCTCACGATGTGTTCCGCAGCTTCGGCCGTGATGCCGTCTGCAGGCGCCGAGAATCCGACTCCCGCTCCGAACTCTTTCACCTGTCGGCTTCCGCTGTTTGAAGTCATAATGAGTATTGTATTGCGGAAATCCACCGTTGTTCCGTTGCCATCGGTCATGCGACCTTCGTCCATTACCTGGAGTAGCATGTTGAACACATCCGGATGTGCTTTTTCTATTTCGTCAAGCAAAACGATAGAGTAGGGGTGTCGACGAACTTTCTCCGTCAATTGCCCTCCTTCTTCGTAGCCTACGTATCCCGGAGGGGCGCCGACAAGTCGAGACGTGGAGAATTTCTCTCCATACTCGCTCATATCGATACGGATCAACGCATCTTTACTGCCAAACATGAACTCGGCCAACGTTTTGACGAGATGCGTCTTCCCGACTCCCGTGGGACCGACAAACATAAAGGTGCCAATAGGACGATTGGGGTCCTTCAATCCGAGACGATTGCGCGTAATGGCACGGGTAAGTCGGGTGATGGCACGATCTTGTGCGATCACTTTCTCCGAGAGTGCCTGCTTCATGCCCTTCAAACGCACCGTCTCCGACTCTTTCATGCGGTCGGCCGGCACACCGCTCATCATAGATACGACAGCAGCAATGGCATCTTCGTCCACCACAATCCGGTGTTCGCTTAGTTCCTTCTGCCAATCTTCGCGCAACTGCTTGAGTTCAGCTTCACCTTGCAACACACGGTCGCGTAAGCCCGCAGCCAGCTCGTATTCTTGCCTTGCCGCTGCGTCTTCTTTCTCTTTCCGCAGTTGTTGGATCTCTTGTTCCTTTGCCTCTATGGAGGCCGGAACACGCACGTTCAGCAAGTGTACTCGACTCCCGGCCTCGTCCAACGCATCGATTGCCTTATCCGGCAAAGCCCGATCGCTGATATAACGCTCTGTCAGCGCAACACATGCCGAAAGTGCTGCGGGGGTATAGATCACGTTATGGTGATCTTCATACCGCTCCTTTATATTATTGAGGATTTGCAGCGTGTCTTCTGCTGTCGTTGGCTCAAGTTGTATCTTCTGGAAGCGGCGATCTAAGGCACCATCTTTTTCGATACTCTTACGGAACTCGCTGATAGTCGTTGCGCCAATGCACTGTACTTCGCCGCGTGCGAGCGCCGGCTTGAGAATATTGGCTGCATCCAAACTGCCGGGCGCACTTCCCGCACCGATAATGGTGTGAATCTCATCAATGAACAGCACAACTTCACGATGCGCTTTCAATTCTCCGATGAGTTTGCGCAAGCGGTCTTCGAATTGTCCGCGATATTGTGTGCCGGCCACAATCGAAGCCATATCAAGTGAGATCAATCGTTTGCCGGTAAGCAAATGCGGCACTTTATTCTGCACTATGAGTTGAGCAAGTCCTTCGACAAGTGCGCTTTTGCCCACACCGGGTTCCCCAATCAGGATGGGGTTGTTCTTTTTACGCCGGGTGAGGATCTGCGCCATGCGTTCAATCTCATCATGACGCCCAACGATGGGATCCAATGCTCCATCGGCGGCCGCTTTTGTCAAGTCCACGCCATAGCTGTCTAAGATTGGCGTATCTTTGTCCGTGGAATTATTTGCGACAAAATCCGTCCCGCGGCGGCCTCCTTGGCGCGGTTCTCCACCGGCCGGAATAGCTTCTTCGCCGTCGGGCGTGTTGGAAGCCAAAGGCGAAGCACCTGCGCGCAACTTACCGTCTCCGGCAATGAACTTCATCGCGTTGTCGTAGTTCAAGTTGAACGAAGCGAGCACTTTGCACCCTTCGTTGGTTTTATCTCTCAGCATCGCCAGGAACAAATGTACGTCCGTGGCGTTGTTCTCTCGTTGCAAACGTGCTTCGAGCTGTGCCAATCGCAGAATGCGGTCAACATCACGTGCCACCTCGGCACCTTCGGTGGCAACACTCCCTTCATCGATAGAGGGTTTGATCTGTGCTTCCAGCGTATTGCGCAGTTGATCTGTGGAAATGCCAAACTGTTCGATCACTTTCAGGGCCGCGCCTTCACGATCGTTGAGCATACCAAGCAAAAGCGCGACCGCACCCACCTTGTCTTGGTGCGTGCGACGTGCCTCTGCCTTGCTGAGCGCAAGGACACGGGCGATTTGTGGCGATAAGTTTTGCGTCATAATCAAATATAGTATATGCGTCTGTGGAATAGCTATGCAAATGTACAAAAATCTGCGGTATCTTAGCCGCCACATGTGCAAATTATATGCACAACGGCGAAAAACGCGGGGATTTTCTTGGCAGCTCGCTAAAAAAGCCCTACTTTTGCAGCGTTTTGTGGCACCGTCCTGCCAATATGACAGCGACAAGGTGTTGCATTTCCCATAAACACAATACTCACTCAATTCAATCACATCCTATGATGAATCAGTATGAGACCGTTTTCATCCTTACTCCCGTTTTGTCTGATGTTCAGATGAAGGAGACGGTCGAAAAATTCAAGGGTATCCTCACCGCCAACGGCGCAGAGGTTATCAATGAAGAGAACTGGGGCCTCAAGAAGCTGGCTTACGCCATCGACAAGAAGAGCACCGGTTTCTATCAGTTGTTGGAGTTCAAGGCAGACCCCACCGTTGTAGAAAAACTGGAAGTCGGTTTCCGTCGTGACGAGCGCGTAATCCGTTTTCTGACTGTAAAACTCGACAAGTTTGCTGCTGAATACGCTGCAAAACGTCGTTCTAACAAAAAGGAGGACTAAACCATGGCACAAGCATCTGAAATTCGCTACTTGACTCCCCCCACCGTTGACGTCAAGAAGAAGAAGTATTGCCGTTTCAAGAAGAGCGGTATCAAGTATATCGACTACAAAGATCCCGAATTCCTCAAGAAGTTCCTCAACGAACAGGGAAAGATCCTGCCTCGCCGCATTACCGGCACTTCTTTGAAGTTCCAGCGCCGCGTGGCACAGGCCGTAAAGCGTGCACGTCACCTTTCGCTCCTGCCCTACGTAACTGACTTGATGAAATAATTAAAAGAGGAGGTATACACATGGAACTCATTCTCAAAGAAAACGTGCAGGGTCTCGGTTTCAAGAACGAAATCGTCACCGTGAAAGACGGCTACGGCCGCAACTTCCTCATCCCCACAGGTAAAGCTGTCCTCGCATCGGCTTCTGCCAAAAAGGAATTGGCAGAAACGCTCAAGCAGCAGGCACACAAGCTCGAAAAGATCAAGAACGACGCTATCGCACTGGCCGAGAAGATCAACGCTGTTGAGGGTATTAAGATCGCAACCAAGGTGAGCGCTACCGGTGCCATCTATGGTTCGGTAACCAACCTCCACATCGCCGAAGAACTCGCTAAGCGCGGCATCGAAGTTGACCGCAAGAGCATCGTGCTCAAGGACGTTAAGGAAGTGCGTCGCGGACGCGTCTCCGACTACGCGGCCGAGCGCCCCGGCGCCGTCTTCGTGCCCGGCGGCTCCATCTGGGACGTCCCCTGTGACGTCGCCCTGCCCTGTGCGACTCAGAATGAGCTGCCCCTGTCTGGCGTCGAGGCCCTCATCAAGAACGGCGTCCAGCTGGTCGCCGAGGGCGCGAACATGCCCACCACCCCCGAAGCGATCGAGGCCCTGCAGGCTGCGGGCGTCGCCT
>QWCL01000054.1_pt1 | contig 98199 bp, 68 predicted proteins | sample 1972551 | NCBI WGS metagenome assembly QWCL01 (sample SAMN09866709, study PRJNA288562) | Human oral metagenome isolate term2_saliva, whole genome shotgun sequencing... | isolation source: mouth | host: Homo sapiens | place: USA: California
CACTCGCCCGCCGTGATCCTCGACGGATGGGAGGACCACGTCACCGAAATCGAGGACATCACCCGCTGAGGCGCTCGCCGCCGGCTGCTTTTTCGGCCGCCCCGCCCGTGTCGCCCTGCCGGCCGCGCAAGTTGCCCTCGTGTCCCGCACTTTTTCGCCCCCCACTGCCATGTCTCGCCTCTCCGCCCAACTCAATTCTGCCTACATCGCCGCTGCCTCCCGCCTCGAAGGCCGGCGTGCACGACCGCGCGCCGTGGCCTACGTCGAGAGCTACGACGACATCCTCTTCTGGCGCGATGTGCTCACCCGAGCGGCCCCGCACGTGCAGTTCGAAGTGGTCCTCCCCTCGCGCATCACCCTGGGCCGGGGCAAGAAGATCGCCTTGGCCAACCGGCTCGGCCCCCACATGATCGCCTGTGTCGACGCCGACTACGACGTTTTGATGCAGGGCGCCACCCCCACCAGCGCCGTGGTGTGCCGGTCGCCCCACGTTTTGCACACCGGGGTCTACGCCATCGAAAATTTGCAGTGCCATGCCGAGGTGCTGCACCGCGTGTGTGTCATGGCCACGCTCAACGATCGCGAACTCTTCGACTTCCGCGCCTTTCTCCAAGCCTTCTCCCGCACCGTCCACCCCCTCTTGGTGTGGAACGTGTGGGCCTATCGCTACGGCGCCTACACCCAATTTTCGCTCACCGACTTTGCGCGCACTGTCGAGCTGCGAGAGGTGCAACTTCACCACCCCGAACGCATGATCGAAGCCCTCCGCCGCCGGGTGAACCGCCAGATCGCCACGCTACAACGCCGTTTTCCGCAGGCACGCGCCACCTACAAGCCCCTGCGCGACGAGTTGCAGCAACTGGGCGTGACGCCCGACAAGACCTACCTCTATATGCGCGGTCACGACCTGGTGGATGTGGTGCTGGGCCCCCTCCTTGCGGTGGTGTGCGACAACCTGCGCCGCGAACGTGAGCGCGAAATCAACCAACTGGCCTGCCACGCCGTGCAACAGCAGAACGAACTCGCCGCCTACCGCCATGCCGTGGCGCCCTTCGAGGAGATGCTGCGCAAACACACCGCCTACCACAACACGCCCGAGTTCCTCCGCATCGAGGAGGCGGCTCGACAGCGCTTTGCGGGCGACTGGGAAACGCGCGATGCCACTGCCGACGACGCAGTCCTCGATCTGGCCGACGAGCGCCCGATCGGTGCGCTCCCGACGGCCTGCTTCGCCGCCGAAGGGCCCGATGTGGAGGGGAATGCCCCCGCCCGTGTGAGCGAACGTGCGGCCGCGGCACCCGAAGGGCCCAACGCCCCGCGGAATGCCCTCGCCGCCGCTGCCGAGCCCCCGACGGCCACCGAGATGCCGACCGCGGCACGCCCGAAGTCCCCGACCGCGGCTGCCCGACTGCGCAACGGCGTGTGGACCTGGGGCGACGACGACGATGAGGTGGACTGAAACGTCGCCTTCGCGTCGCAACGCACCCGACGGACTGAGGAGGAGATGCAAAAACGCGCAGACTTGAGCCGAAAGTAGCCTACTTTCCGCTCAGGTCTGCGTGTTTTTTTGTGCGCGCGGCGCGCTGTTCTTGCCTTAGCGCGCGGTGTTGCCGTGCTCTCGATCGGGCTGTTTCCTCGGCAGTGGGAGCGATGCAATTGGGCTGCGTCGCCTCGTCGACCTTGCCGCGCAAAGACGACGAAGCCCGCTCCGACGAGAAGTCCCACAGTGGGGGCTTCCCGCACAGAGCGGGCTGCAATGGAGCGAGCGTGGCGCCTCGAGAGACGCCGTGCGGCAGCTTTTAGAAGATGCCGGTGCTGTTGAAGTCCATGTCGTCGCTTTCGTCGGCGGATTGGTCGTCGCCCCAGATCGAAAACTGCTTCTCGAAGGTTTGGGCACGTCCGGGAGTGGTCTGACTGCTGCTACTGGTCTCGAGGCTTGTGAGCGTCATCAGGCCTTCTGTGGCTGTGTTGTACTGCGTGAGTACGGGAGTTGTGTACTTTTTCATCTTGATGATTGAGTTTAGTTGTTGAATATATTCTCGTTGTTGAATGCGGTTTCGATGAACGCGGAAACAAGTAAATGCGCGAAGGGGTCGGGCATTTACTTGTCTCACGGTTCATAGAGTGGGGTTGGGCGCCGCAGGGCGCAAGGGCCTTAGCGCTGCAAGAACTTCTTGCCGTTTTGCACGTAGATTTGTCCGGCCACGGGCTTCGTCACGCGGCGACCGCTCAAATCATAGATGGGCGCTTCGGCTTCGGAGGCGGTCTTCACGCTTTCGACGGCGGTCACACCCGGGAAGGCCAGGGCGGTGCGCGTGCCGGCCGAGGGAGCGGCGCTCACAAAGGCGCGCATGCCGCGAACGAAGGTAGGATCGACCTTGACGAACTCACCATCCTGGAGCACGCGACCCTCTTGTCCGGCGGGAACTGCCGAGGGAGTGAAGCTGCCCCGGAAGGCATTGACGCTGATCGCGGGGGCGCCGTCCTCTTCATCGGAGTAAGTGAGCTGAATCGTCGTGGAAGCGTGGCCATAGAGCAGCACGGGCGTGTCGGCAGGGATCACATTGCCCTGAACCTGCGAGAGGTTGATGCGCTGGTTGGCGGTGTCGTATTGCGAAGCGACGTAGATTTCCACGCCGTTGGGCACTACCATGTCATAAGCGGGAACGAAGGTGGCGAGACCGGCCGTGTTGAGGTGAACGGGCACGGATTCCACTTCTTCGAGCTGCAGGTGCGTGAGCACATTGCCTGTGTTCTTGCCGCCCCAACCATCGACACCCGGTTTCGAAGCCTCCTGCGAGAGGTGCATCGTGGCCGTTTGTGTGCCTTGTTTGACGTAGACTGCATATTTGTTGTCGGGCGTGGTGCCAAATTCCACGGTGCCAAAGTTCGTTTCGTCGTACTTGGCGAGCTTGGCTTGGCTCTTGTTTCCGCTCAAGTACACGGCGCGGCCGGTGGAAAGCGACACGAGGTGCGAGCCGTCGTAGCCGAAGATCGTGCCTTCGTCGGTGCTGTCGGTCGTGGTTTGCAGCTGCCATACGCCTTCGGTGGCGCCGTTTGCCGTGACATAGCGCGAGCCGTCGTTCGATTTGATCTTGAAGAACATGCCTTTCTTGGGCATATTCAGTTCATAGAACCGGTTGTCGGCGTAAGCTGAGAGGAGTTGCTGATATTCCTCGAGCGTGAGGGCCTCGTTATTATTGAGTTTCTCTACGAGCCCGTCGACTTCGTCTGTAAACGTGCGCTGTCCCAGTTGCTCACCCAGGTCGTCGGGAGTGGGGAGGAGAGCAAAACGACGTTGGGCTGCGGAGAGCAGGGCACTATCGTCGATGTCGTCGGCATTTTCGATCGTCCAAGTCGAAGCATTGTCGGCGTCTCCGCTGCCGGCTTCCCAACGAACCACATTTACCTTGTCGCTGGCCAGGTGCAGATAGTTCTTATCGGCGTTGTTGCTCACGTTGCGCAGCGAGATCGTGTTGTTCTTGTCATTCGACTGCAGGTCGTAGCGCGTGGCATCGCTCGTGGTGGAGGGAATGGCTTGGTTCCAATTGGGCACATTGCCCAAGTTGCGGCCCGTCACGGCGTGTTGCAACGAGAAATTGTCGTTGTCGGCGTGATAGTTCAGCACGAACACATCTTCAGCATTCACGGTTTCGGTGGCACCGGCGGTGAAGGCCGTCGAGAGCGTGAGGTAGTTTTTCGCGCCGCGACCCGTGTTGGAGAAGCGCACTTGGTGGCCGTCGAGGGCTTGGCGGAATGTTTTGAGCGCTGCGGCGTAGCCTGTTTCGTCGCTCGCGGCGTCGATGGCGTTGTTGGCGTCGGTGGCAGCCGAAGGATCCACAGCGGCGAGCGCAGCGACGCTCGATTTCACCAGCGCCTTGGGATCATACAGGCGCCAAGCGGAGTTGCCGTCGTTGGCATCCCAGTAGCCCACGGCTTTGCCCGCGGCATAACCCTGGTAGAAGTTCCACGAAGCGATGGTGCCGTTGGTGATGGCGGCGCCGTCCACCTTGGGAGCGATGTCGAGCAGCGTGGCGTCGCTGCCGTTGTTGTTATTATAGATGTACCATTCGGAGGGCGTGTCCGAAAGGGTCACTTGGTTGTCGGCTTTCGGGGCTGTGGCACCGCCTTTGTTGGCAAACCACTTGCCGCTCTTCACGTCGTAGATCTTGTAAACGTGGTCGGTGGCATTGACGGTCACGATGCGCACGGGCGAACCTGCGGCCCGGCCGGTGATTTGTCCGCCGTCGGTGTTGATGCGCGCGGCGAGGTTGTTGCCCAAGACGATGAACACGTCTTTGCCCGTGGTGTTTTCAGTGGGTACTGCCACTTCTGCGACAGTGCGAACAGGATTGGTCTGCGCGAAGGCCGTGGAGGCGAAGAGCGCAAGGGCGAATGCAGAGAGATATTGTTTTTTCATACGCCGTTTGTAGGTTTTTTTGCGTGTCCGGGTGGGGGCGTCCCGATCGCGAGGCGTGGGCGAGCCGGAACAGCGCGTGACCGTCGAGCAACTGCACGAAAGTCTGTGTTCGAATGAGGGGAACAGTTGTTAAGTCGGACGCAACCGGAGCAACGCGGATTGAGGTAGTTGTGTGTCCGAAGGGGACACGAGACGTTGATTGCACGGCAAATATAAGCGCCGTCGGCCGATTGTGCACGATTACCCCCCAATTTTTTCTCGCGTGTTAGACTTTATTGTGTGAATGTGCGGCATTTGCCAATTGTTCTGTGCAAAGCGCGGGGCGTTCGTCGCGCCTTGTCGCGGGCGGTGCGCGGGCGCTCGAAGCAAACGCGCGCAGGGCAGTGCCGCACGGGGCAAAAAGGCCACCCCGCCACGGCCCTGCGCGCCGAAATCGCAGTGCGCACCCACCGAAAACCCCGCCCGCTGTCTGCCGACGGAAAGCATCCGACGACAGCAGCGGGCGGGGCACACGCGGCGGCCCACCTCACGCCGACAACGCGCGGGGGCAAGCCGACACTGCGCTCATTGCACCCAGCGCCACACGGTGGCCACGATCACCGTGACCAACACGCCGAGCGAAAGCGGGAGCAACGCCGAGAGTGCCGTCCAGCGCCAGGAGCGCGTCTCCTTATATATAGAGTAGAGCGTCGTGGAACACGGGTGGTGCAGCAGACAAAAGAGCATGAGGTTCACCGCCGTGAGCAGATTCCAACCGCCCGCCAGCAGAATCTGCCGCGTCTGTTCGGCGCTGCCCTCCGTGAGCACGCCCGCACTCGCCGCGTCGGCCTGCCCCAACACCATGAGGGTGAGCATCACGATGGTGGGCATCACGATTTCGTTGGCAGGAATGGCCAGCAAATAGGCCAGCAGAATGATCCCGTTGAGGCCCATGTACCACGCCGGCGCGTCGAGCCAACCGATGAGGTGCGCCGCGATCGAAGCGCCGCCCACCTCGATGTTGCAGGTGAGCCAAATCACCGCACCGGCGGGGGCGGCAAACGTCAGCGCGCGACACAACACGATGATGGTGCGGTCGATGAGCGAGGTGTAGAGCGTGCGCCAAAACTGCGGCGGACGATAGGGCGGCAATTCGAGGTGGAACGTCGACACTTGGCCCCGCAACACGGTGCGAGACAGCGCCCACGACGAGGCGAACATGAGCACAATGCCCAAAACCAGCACGCCGACCACGGCCATCGCCGCCACCGTCGGACCGTATTCGCGGGGAAACGCCGCCGCCACGAAGAGCGTGGCCAAAAGGATCTGCGTGGGCCAACGACCGTTGCAGAGTGAGAAATTATTCGTTAGGATGGCGATGAGCCGCTCCCGGTCGGAGTCGATGATGCGCGTGGCCACGACGCCCGCCGCGTTGCAACCGAAGCCCATGCTCATGGTTAGCGCCTGTTTGCCGTGGGCCCCCGAACGCCGGAAGAGTTCGTCGAGATTGAAAGCCACGCGCGGCAGGTAGCCGAAGTCTTCTAACAGCGTGAACAAGGGGAAGAACACCGCCATCGGGGGTAGCATCACCGCCACCACCCAAGCTGTGGTCAGATACATCCCGTCGACGAGCAGGCCGGTGAGCCATTCGGGCGAATGCATGGCCTCGAATGCCGAGCGCAGCGCCGGATGCCCCCAACCCACCAGCAGCGAGTCGAGCCAGGCCGAGGGATAGTTCGCGCCGATGATGGTGAACCAGAACACCAGCGAGAGCAACACGAGCATGATGGGGAAGCCCCAGAAGCGATGGGTGAGGATGCGGTCGAGCTTCACGTCGAGCGGCAAGAGCCCCTCGCCGCCGGGACGCCGAACGGCCGCGGCACAGATTTCGCCCGCGCGGGCATAGATCTGCTCCATCCAGCGGTCGTGGAAGTTGTGGCCGATGGCCAGGTGTATCTCGTCGGCCAGGGCGTTGAGCTCGGGGGTGGCGTAGGCGCGCCGCACGCCTTCGTCGCGTTCCAGCAGGCGCGTGGCGATCCACTCGGCGTTGGACAGTTCGGGGTGGGCTTCACGCACCGCCGCGGTGAGGCGATTGACCTCGGCGGCCGTATCGGCCGGCAGATCGAAGCCGCGAGGGGGCCGACAAACGAAGGTGCCCGAGGCCACAGCGCGCACCGCTTCGAGCAGTTCGCCGATGCCCCGACCCGAACGCGCCGAGGCGCCCACCACCGGGATGCCCAGACGCCGAGAGAGCGCCCGGAGATCGATGGAGATGTGGTTGCGCTCAGCCTCATCGATGAGGTTGACGCACAGCACCGCCCGATCGGTGATTTGCAGCACCTGCAAAACCATGTTTATGTTGCGCTCCAGGCGCGTGGCGTCGGCCACCATCACTGTCACATCGGGCTGACCGAAGAGAATGAAGTCGCGGGCGATCTCCTCGTCCTCCGAGGTGGAGGCCAACGAGTAGGTGCCCGGCAGGTCGACAATGCGATAGCTCTCGCCGCCGAAGTCGAAGAAGCCTTCGGCCTTGCCCACCGTTTTGCCCGGCCAGTTGCCGGTGTGCTGTTTGAGCCCCGTGAGCCGATTGAAAACGGTGCTCTTGCCCGTGTTGGGATTGCCGGCCAGGGCCACGACATAGCGCGTGTCGCCCCCCGTCTCGCCATGGCGGCGCAGGGAGTGGAGCGAAGCGGTGGGACACACGGCGCAGGCGGCGTGCGGAAGTGGAGCGGAGGAGGAAGAAGAGGGGGATTTCATAACGGAGTGACGATGATTTGGCGCGCTTGTTCGCGGCGCAACGCGATGGCAGTGCCGCGCACCACATAGGCCACGGGGTTGCCCAGCGGACTGCGCATGCCGACCGACACGCGCGAGCCGCGAACGAAACCGAGGTCCATCAGTCGGCGGCGCAAGGCACCGCGGCACGAGGGCGAAAGGCCTGCCACCACGGCGGTTTGCCCCTCGGCGAGCCGACTCATGCGGAAGGCGTCGGTGGGCACTTCGGCGGCTTCGGCCGGCGTGAGGGGGCGGAGGTCGATGGCGGCGAGGTCGGCGGCGGGCAGCGCGAAGTGTTCGCCCTCATAGTCGAAGGCAAAGGTGCCCTCCGCGCCCGCAGCCACGCGCACCACGGCGTCTTTGGCCAAACCCGTGGCGGCAATGCGGGCGAAGCGCCGCGCGTCGTCGTCTTCGATGTGCACCACGCGCAGCAACGTCCCCGCTTCGGGCAGGCCCTCGGCCGCCGTGTCGCGCGCACCGGCGGGCAGGGCGGGCAGGGTGAGCCCGGCGGTGGGAATGGGGTCGCCGTGGGGGTCGAAAAGGGGGTTGCCCAGGAGCGAGGCCATGCGCTCGCGTTCGCGCGCATCGAGGCGGTGCTCCATGTGGTGGGCGCGTTCGTGCCACTCGGCGGGCGCATAGCCCGAATGTTCGGCCAGATACTGCTCATAGATGCGGTGGGCGCGCATCAGCGCCAGGGCGTCGCGACGACCCGCGGGGGTGAGGGCGACGCCTTCGGCTGTGATGTCGACACGCCCCTCGAGGGCGAGCCGACCCAATGTCTGGGCGGCGGTGTCGGGCTCGAGGGCAAGCTGGGCAAACAGCCCGTCCCATGCCGAGCGCGGCAGGGTGCCGCCGGCTTCGAGCAGGGCTTTGAGGAAGTCTTCGGCGCGTTCGTTGCGACGGTCGTCTTGACGACGAACGAAGTAGCGGCGCAACCAGGCTAAGAGGGAGTTCATAGGCGGTGGACTGTGGGAGGGTGGGGCGACGGGGCGACTGCGAGGGGCGAAAGGCGGGGGAGCGAGCCGAAAGGCCCCTGTTATTGAGCGGAGCTTCCCCGTTTCGGCGCAAAAACGCGATGGTTTTCCCGCCTGCGCCGTGCGCGCCTGTGCAAATATACGCAATCTTGCCGAATAGTCGAGTGCGACGCATCGAAAAAAGCCGCGGCCTTGGCGAATGCGAGCACGAGGCCGGCGTTGCGGAGGCGGGAGTGGCACCGAGGTGGCCGTGCGATGACCCGCCGGCTGTCCTCCTCGCCGGCGCCCTTCACCACGTCACCACGCGATCCACCAGTGCGTGTTGTTCACCGCTCGACTGGCGGAGATAGATGCGCGTGGTCTCGATGCTCTCGTGCCCCAAGAGGTCGGCCAGCAGACTCAAATCGGTGTGAACGGCCAAGAAGTTTTTGGCAAAGCGGTGGCGGAAGGCGTGGGGGTGCACCAGGGCGGGATCGAGGTGCAGCCTTTGCGCCCAAACACGGAGCATGGCGCCGATGCCCCGCGGGGTGATGCAGCGACCGCGATAGTTGACAAAGAGCGGCCCGATGATGTCTGCGCCTCGTTGCGCGATCCACGCCAGCGCCTCGTTGCGCAGCGTGAGGGGGATGTAGATGCGCCGCTGTTTGTTGCCTTTGGTATAGAGATCGACGAAGCCGCGGCGCACATGCTCGACGCGAAGTTGCACCAACTCGCTCACCCGCGCACCGGTGGCGGCGAGAAAGCGCACCACGAAGTGCCAACGCAGTTCGCCCAACTCTCGCAGTCGCCGCGAGAGATAGAGATAGTCGGCTTGGCTGATGACGTTCTCCACGAACGAGCGCCGCCCGAGGCGCACGCCTTTGAGCCGCCATTGTGGCCGCCGCAGCGCGAGGAGCCAACGATTGATGGCCATCACCCGCTGATTCACGGTCTTGGGCGAATAGCGCTCCATGAGGGCGCTGCGATGCCGGAGCAGATTCTCCTTGTTGAGCGCCGGGAAGCGCGCCAAGAAGTCGCGCACCGCTTTGACATAGGCGCGCACGGTGTTGGGGGCGAGGTTGTCGTCGATGAGGCTTTGCTCAAATGCCGGCAGACTGGCATGGGGATCGATGTTCTTGCGCATAGGAGTTGAAGGTTGATGAGATGTTCCGATCGGCAAGTTACGGCTTTTTGCCCAAATACTTCGGTTCCCACGCAATTATCGGTAACCCGCCCTATCAAGTGGTGGTGGCGCAAAAGGAAACGTCCAATGGGCAGAAACGAAGTAGTAGCGTTTTTCAGTATTTCCAAGAATTGTCTGATCAATTACAGCCGCGCTACTCCTCTTTAATCTACCCGGCTGTGCGCTGGATTCACCGTTCCGGAAAAGGAATGTTGAATTTTGGATTGAAACAAATCAACGACCCGCATTTGGCGCGCTTGCATTTCTATCCTAACTCCAATGAAGTGTTCCGTGAAGTAGATATTACCGACGGGCTTTCCGTAGTTTTCAAAGATCGTGAGAAGAACGTAATGGGGTTCGACTACCTTTACACTCAAAATGGCGTAACCCGAAGTGTACGTGCCCAAGCACCCGGCGAAGACATGTTTGTGCTCGACCCCGAGGCCGCAACCATCGGTGAGAACATACGGCGCATCACCGCTCAACGCTTTGCTTTTCTACACGATGCTGTGCTTTCTCAAAAACTTTTCTCTATTGAAAGCGATTTCGTAGAGCGAAACCCCGACCAAGTGCTCCCCTATGAAGAGGGCGATGTCCTTGCCGCCGATGAAATCAAACTCCTCACGAATGACAAAGCAGGCTCTGGTGGCCGCGCACGTTGGTACTCCGCAAAAGAAGATGTGATTACAACCGGAAAGGAGTATATCCGCCGCTGGAAGGTGGTCGTGTCGAGCGCGCACCCGGGAGGGCATAACAGAAGCAACCAACTCGAAGTGCTCGATGACCGCAGTGCTTTCGGCCGCTCGCGCGTGGCGCTCAAGACTTTCGCCACCGAACGCGAAGCGCGTAACTTCTTTGCTTACTGCCAAACCGATTTCGTACGCTACACTTTCCTACTCACAGACGAAAGTCTGAGTTCGCTCGCTAAAATGGTGCCGGATCTGCTCGACTATACAGACGGTAATGGCATCATCGACTATGCCGGCGACGTGAATGCCCAACTTTATGCCCTCTTCGAGGTGGACGACTCGATGAAACGCCTCATCCTTCGCACTTTAGAAGAGAATCAATCATAAAAAAGCGGCGCACCACTCGTTTGTGGTGCGCCGTTGTTCATTGCTATTGCTTGTTACATTGCTTTGGTTGTTCTTTCGATATAGTCGATCTCGTCTGTTGTTAGATTGTATTTAGCATAGAGTTCGGCATCAGTCCAGGGCTGTGTAAAATCTTGGATCGGGACGAATCGAAAGTTTACGCGTGATAGCTGTTGTGTTGCTGTAATCATAGATATTAAACAGCGTACAAACCTAGTCTTTATGTAGTTGTAGAAATTCAGCGCTTCATTCTTCGTGTCAAATGTAGCCAACAATAAATACGTTTCTGCGCAGACAGTGTTGGGTTCAAGTATTTCAAGCGTTGAAATAATGCGTTTTTGACCGCTTTTATCTGCTTTACCGGCATGTTCAACTGTTAAACGAGAAGTTATCACCTTCCATTTCCCAATTAGGTCAGCATTTACAACTACTCGATCACTTTGGAAAACGCCTATGCCCCCATTGTAGCGAAGTTTTATGTTGCCTGATGATGTTGGCCTCGCATTCGTAGGCAAACCAAACGGTTTACGTGGATAGATCGTGAGAAATGATGACGTTAACTTCTTGATTTTCTCGAGAATCGTGATTGCTTTGGTATGACGAATAAAGACATCGTCGGTATCAAGCTCACGTTGAGTAATGATTCTTTCGCCCTGTTGTTGTGTTATGACTTTGCACAAACCATTATGCCCCAGATCACGTAGGAAATAGCAAATTCCTCCTGCAATATCTACAGTCGGGAAACAGTCATGTCCATCTATATAATCAAATAGTAAGGCTATATGTTTATCAGAGAGCATTTCCTTACGGAAAGCTTCAAGCCCTTTGCCACCATTATACCATTTGGCAGGTATGATCATTGAGAGGTATTGTGGATTTAAGGACTTGGCTAAGCCGACAAACCGATTATATACCGGAACTGCGCTTGCCGCATTGCCTCCATCGAGCACTTGATAGGGCGGGTTACCGATAATTGCGTCTCAAGGCCACCCCTTTCCCCTCAAACGCGACACCGATCCCCCTCGTGTCCCCCCTTTTACCTAAATCCACACCAAGCCTATGCCTACCTACTCCAGTTCCATGCTGCCGCAGGTCATTTATGTCTTCTCCACAGACTACCCTTTGCACAAAGGGTGCCTGAAAATCGGCATGACCAAGCTGACCGAAGACTGCAAACAGCTGCCCGCACCCAACGACCCCCTGCTCATCGCAGCGGCACGCGAGCGAATTGACCAGTACACGAAAACGGCGGCCATAAAATATGAGTTGCTCTACACCGAGTGCTCCGCTTTTATCCACAAGAGTGTCCTGCAATCGTTCGACGACAAGCAGGTGCACAGCGTTTTGCTCCGCTCGGGCATCCGGCGCCCCGATTTCTCGAACGAAGGCCTCGGCAAAGAATGGTTCGAGACGGATTTGGCCACCGTGAAAAATGCCATTTCCGCCGCCAAGGAGGGGCGCAGCAGTCTCTTTCCCGAGGAGAAGATGCAAAACGAGCCCGCCCCCATCGTCTTTCGCCCCGAACAGCGCGAAGCCATCGACAAGGCGGTGAAGCATTTTACCAAGAACAAAGGCAAGGGGCAGCGCAAAATGCTTTGGAACTGCAAGATGCGTTTCGGCAAAACCCTCTCGGCGCTGCAGGTGGTGCGCGAGATGGGCGCCCGACGCACCCTCATTGTCACGCATAGCCCCGTGGTCAATGCCGGATGGTATGAGGATTTTGAGAAAATCTTCTATGATCTGCGTGCCGCTGAGCCCGTTGCCGACGGCAGCAAGGGCGCGGGCGCAGCGAAAAAGGGCGAATTGCAGGGAAAATACAACTACGGTTCGGCGCAAAAGGGGGAGCGTCTCGACCAACTGCTGCTGCAAGCCGACGAAGGTGCGCACATTGTGTGTTTTGCCTCCCTGCAAGACCTGCGCGGATCGGAGGACGTGGGCGGAAAGCACGAAAAAAACGACAACATCTTCGCCACCGACTGGGATTTGCTCATTGTCGACGAAGCACACGAGGGCACGCAGACCGAATTGGGGCAGGCGGTGATCGACCAACTTCGGCATCCCAATACCAAAGTGCTGCAACTTTCGGGCACGCCCTTCAACCTCTTCGACCAATATGACGAAGACGAGATCTTCACCTGGGACTATATCATGGAGCAGCGCGCCAAAACGTCGTGGGACGAGTACCATGTCGGCGACTCCAACCCCTATGCGTCGCTGCCGGCCATGCATATTTACACCTACGACCTGGGCCGACTGATGAATCGCTTCGCCGATGAGGACAAAGTCTTCAACTTTCGCGAGTTTTTCCGCACCGATGAGCAGGGCGCTTTCGTGCACGACAACTTTGTGGGGGACTTTCTCGATCTGCTCTGCTGCGACGACGAAGATTCGCTCTATCCTTATGCCAAAGCCGACTTCCGCCGCATTTTTCGTCACACGCTTTGGGTGGTTCCCGGCGTCAAGGCGGCCAAAGCCCTGAGCAAGAAACTGCAAGCCCACCCCGTTTTCGGCGCCTTCACCGTGGTGAACGTGGCGGGCGAGGGCGATGCCGACGAAGAAAGTCGAGACGCGCTCGAAAAGGTGAACAAAGCCATCGGCAAAGACCCGAGCGCCACTTACACCATCACCCTTTCTTGCGGTCGGCTCACCACCGGCGTGAGCATACGTCCCTGGACGGGCGTGTTTCTCCTGGCCGGCTCGTCGTCGACCTCGGCCGCCGGCTACATGCAAACCATCTTTCGCGTGCAAACGCCCTTCGAATACCAAGGTCGCGTGAAGGAAAATTGCTACGCCTTCGACTTTGCCCCCGATCGTGCCCTGCGCATGCTGGCCGAAGCCTCGAAAGTGTCGTACAAAGCCGGCAAGCAAACCGCCGAAGACCGCCACACCCTCGCCGACTTCCTCAGCTTCTGCCCCGTCATCGCCCTCGAAGGCAGCCAAATGAAGGCCTTCAACGTCGACAACCTCCTCACCCAACTCAAACGCGTGCAGATTGAGCGCGTGGTCAACGCCGGTTTCGAAGACGGCGCACTATATAATGATGAGTTGCTCCGCTTGGAAGACGCCGATGTCGCCGACTTCAACGGCCTGCGCGCCAAGATCGGCACCACCAAGGCCCTCAAACCGGTCGATAAAGTCAAAGTCAGCGACAACGGGCTCGACGGTAACAACGCCCAACCGCCCGCCGCCTCCGAAAAGAAGCCCCCCAAGGAACCCGATCCCGAGGCCGCAGCCCAAAAGGCGCTGGAAAACGAACGGAAAAAGCAGCGAAAAAACGCCATTGCCATCTTGCGCGGCATCTCCATCCGCATGCCGCTGCTCATCTATGGCGCCGATCTGCACGACGAAGCCGTCGAACTCACGATAGACAACTTCGTTCATCTGATTGACGACACTTCTTGGACGGAATTCATGCCCGCCGGCGTGACGAAAGCCGACTTCGCGCGCTTCAAACGCTATTACGACCCCGAAGTCTTCAGTGCGGCCGGGCGCCGCATCCGCCAATTGGCCCGCAGCGCCGACAAGTTCACCATCGAGGAGCGCATTTCGCGTCTCACCGCCCTCTTTTCCACCTTCCGCAACCCCGATAAGGAAACGGTGCTCACCCCTTGGCGCGTGGTCAACCTACATCTCTCCGATTCGCTGGGCGGTTATTGTTTCATGGACGAGCGTTTCGAGCATCCCCTCGAGACTCCGCGCCACATCGTACGCAGCGGCGTGACCGATCGCGTGTTTTCGCCCCGAAGCACCGTGTTGGAAATCAATTCCAAGAGCGGTCTCTATCCGCTCTACGCCGCTTATAGCATCTACCGCGCGCGCTTGGACGAAGAGTGGTGCAAGCACAACGCCATCGCTCCCGATCGCGCCAAAGCCCTTTGGGAACAAACGCTCAAAGAAAACATTTTCGTGGTGTGTAAGACGCCGATGGCCGTTGCCATCACCAAGCGTACGCTTTGCGGCTTCCGCACGGCGGAAGTGCACGCGAAATACTACCCCGATCTCATTCAATGCCTCACCCATTCCTCGCAAGACGTCGTCAGCAACTTGCGCGACGCCAAAGGGTTCTGGGGACTAAACGATAAAAAAGAAATGAAGATAGACGCAATTCTCAGAAGTGGGAGGAAGATAATCCGCAGAGAGGGGGAAAAACGGGGCAGGGGCGTCGAAAAACGGGAGGGCGATCAGGAGAGGGTGGGGCGAAGGAGGTCGACAAAGCGGATTTTGCGATGGTTCTCGTGGGTGATCGGATCGCGCTTGCCCCAATCGCGCAGCAGGCAGTAGGTGCCGTTGTGCAAATGGGGGTTGCCGCTCGCACAACCCGGGCAGGGAGCAGTGGTGGCCGTGGAATCGGGGGCGAAAAGATCGAGTTCGCTGTGCGTGGTGGCGTGGCACGAACCCGGAATCACGCCTTTCAGTCCGTCCATTTGCCATAAATTCCAGGCAATGACGTAGGCCACGGAAAGGAGTGTCTGGGCATGGAGCGCTACATCGGGGAAAAACTGATGTTGGTGCTCGATGAACGTCTCGAGCAGCGACTCCCGCGCCAGCAAAAGGCTGTCGCCTTGCCACTCATAGCCCAACGTGTGCCGATAGGCCTCCAATGCCCAGGTGCGCCACGCCTTATATTCCGTGGCTTGTTGGGCCGGACTGCGGTCGGTGGGGGAGGAGAGGGTGTTTTCGGCCACGACGCGGAGCTTGCGATCGAGCAAACCGATGCGCTGCCCGAGGGGAATGAATTCGCCCGTCACCGAATCGTAGCGACTCACCAGGTAAGGGCCCTCGCCGCAGGTGATTTCCAGGCGGGTGGCGCGAACATAGTCTTGCCACGTCTTGCCTTTCGGAAAAACAATGCGCTCGGTCGTCGATTGCCAGCTGTGGGTGCGCTCGTCGCTGCGGTTGAACACGTCAGGACGTCCGAACCAGGCTTCGTCGACAAGGTTGTTTTGCGCATTGCAAACCCAGGCCGGGGTGAAGACTTCGGCCATTTGCTTGGTGCGGTCGAGCTGTTGTTCGCGCGACTTGAGCACCCGCGGCTGAATCACGCGCCCGTGTTCGCCCGTGATGCGCTCGGGCGTGATCGAATCGTGCCATTGATAGCCGACACCCAGGTGGGCATAGTGGTCGGTGGCCCAGAAGATGGGACGATGCGTCGTGTGGTCGAGCAGTAAGGCCTCGAGCACTTGAGGATAGCGGCGCAGGAGTTCGTTTTCGGATATGTCGATGTCGTCGAAGCCCATGGGATCTTGAATTACAATATAGTGATGTCTTCCCACAAAGGTAGGCATATACCATCCGCCGACCAAGCGGAACGGCCTAAAAAAAGCCCGATTTCCAACGGTTTTTATCTTTTCATTGTGAATTTTCCCCGCCCGAATGCGAAAACCTCCCCGCTTTTGCGCTTTTCGCCCCGAGAAGACTTGGGAAAACATCGAATAAGTTTTAATTTTGCACCCGGAAATAATTATACAGTCAGTCAAATTCAATTCAATCCATGGAATGGTTCATTAAACTCATGCAGAACCCCGAGAGCTTAGCTCACTTGGTTATTCTGTATGCCCTGGTCATCAGTCTCGGCGTCCGCCTGGGACGTTGGCGCATCGGCGGCAAAAACGGTATCGCCTTCGGCGTGACGTGGGTGCTCTTCGTCGGTATTCTCGTCGGACACATCTGCACACATTATCTTTATGCAGACCCTGTCGCCGCCGTTGCCGGACAAAAGCACGTGATCGACATGGTCAAGGAGCTCGGCCTCATTCTTTTCGTCTACTGCATCGGATTGCAGGTGGGTCCCAGCTTCTTCCAAACCTTCAAATCGGGCGGTCTGGGCATGAACATGCTCACCCTCAGCCTCGTGCTCCTCAATGTGGCCGTGATGATCGGCCTCTACTTCCTCGCCACCGCCCTCGGCATCTTCGATGACCCCCACTCGCCCAGCAATCTACCCATGATGGTGGGCGTGCTCTACGGTGCGGTGACCAACACCCCCGGTCTCGGCGCGGCCAACAACGTCCTGCCCGACCTGATGACGGGCGTGAAAGACGTGCCTGTCATCGCCAACGGCTACGCCTGCGCCTATCCCCTCGGCGTGGTGGGCATCATCCTGGCCACCATCGCCGTGCGCTTCCTCACCCGCACCTCGCTTGAAGAGGAACGCAAGGCCCTGGAAGCGGCCGAAGAGAACGATCCCGCGTCGGCGCCCAAACACCTGGTGATTCGCGTCACCAAAAGCGCCGCCGAAGGCCGCACCCTCGAAGCGCTCCACCAGTTCCTCAACGTCCAATTCGTCATTTCGCGCTGCATCCTCCCCGACGGCACGCTTCTCATCCCGGGACGCGAAACCCTGCTCGAGCAAAACATGCAGATCCACCTCGTTTGCGCCGAAAAGGACGCCGAACGCATCAGCGAACTCCTCGGTGAGCTCATCGAAGTGGGACACGAAGAGAAAATCGAGAGCGAACAGTACGTCAGCCGCCGCCTTGTCGTGACGCGACCCGAAATCAACGGCAAAAGCTTCGCGCAGCTCCACGTCTCCTCGCTCTACAACGTCAACGTCACCCGCGTCACCCGCCACGGCATGGACCTCTTCGCCGCACGCGACCTCCGTTTGCAGGTCGGCGACCGCATTTTGGTCACCGGCACGGAGAAAAACATCGAGCGCTTCAAAGATGTGGTCGGTGCACAGGTCAAACACCTCGACCACCCCAACGTGGGCGCCATCTTCTTCGGCATCCTCATCGGTATCATCGTGGGGCAGATCCCCATCCCCATTCCCGGCATCACCGTGCCCGTCAAACTCGGCCTGGCCGGCGGACCGCTCGTCGTCGCCATCCTCATCGGCGCCGTGGGCTACCGCTATAAGATCAACACCTACGTTTCCACCTCGGCCAACCTCCTCCTGCGCGAAGTCGGACTCGTGCTCTTCCTCAGCAGTGTGGGCATCCAGGCCGGCGCCTCGTTCTGGAACACCATCACCCAGGGCGACGGTGTGCACTACGTCTGGATGGGCTTCCTCATCACCACCGTGCCCATCCTCCTGGTCGGCGTCTTTGCGCGACTGAAGATGAAGCTCAACTACTTCACCCTCATGGGCCTCATTGCCGGCTCCAACACCGACCCTCCCGCCCTCGCATTTGCCAATGCCACCGCGGGCAACAACGCCCCGGCTGTGGGCTATTCCACGGTCTATCCCCTGGCCATGTTCATGCGCATCCTCTTGGCGCAACTCGTCCTCTCCGTCTTCTTGGGTTGAGGCGAGCTCGGTGCTTTCGTTTTGCCGCCGCAGTCGAACTTTTCGTTCGGCTGCGGCGGTCTGCGTTGTAGGCATTTTGCTGCGAGTCGTGCCTGCTTCGGGGGGCACGACTCGTTGGTTTCGGAAGATTGAGGACGAGATCATTTCGTTGTCGTGCGGAGGTAGCTGCGAAAATGGGGAACAAATCTCCGAAAACACGAGGCTTTCTGGAAAGAACGGAGAGGAAATGCCGAAAAGCTGCGGAATGGGCGCCTGCCGCAGCCGCCGCGGGCGGTGGAAACGGGACAAACGCGCGGAGATCGGCGGGGCGAAAGCTGCGGCAAAGTGCCTTAAAGTCTGCCCGGTCGGAGGAATGGGGTGAGAAATGAGGTATGTGTGAATAAATGCGACGAAATGCTGTGACGGTTCGTGATGCAATGCGTTTTTCTGACTGTAACTTGCGATTTTGATATGCTTTTTGTTGTTTTCTTCAGGAAGAAAGGGGAGAGAAAGGAAGAAAATGGAGCGGAATGGATGAATATACGTTTATTTAATAATGGGCGATGCGGGATAAGCGCATATTTTTAGCATCTTACGGATTGCAAGCTGCGTTTTTGTCCACTGAGGTGTAAAAATTCGGGTGAAAGCTTCGTTGAATTGTGATATAGTTATTATATTTGCACCGAGTAAGCACCGGATTTGAATGAATTGTGCAATGACTATTCCTTGTAGCCGCCAAAAGTTTGTTTATTGATTCCGTTTTTGTCGCTTGTCTTCGACCGTGCTTCCCCGTCCTCGTTCGGGCACCGCGATCTGTTGCCTCCGCCCTTCGAGTCGGCAGTGCACGGACTTCTGCAGTTGAACTGCTCGCTCGCCGTTGACGGTCACACCCGCTGCGTGTTGTCGAGAAACGCGGGCGCGGCAGCACACCTCTCCCGATCTATAATAAAAACAACGCTTCACGATATGAAAATCACTCACTTGATCCTCGGATTGCTGATCGGTGTCGGTTCGCTGATCGGCATTGGCTGTTTGACGGGCTGCTGTGGTGGCGGTACGCCGACGCCGGAAAGCGCCGACAAGCTCGCTGAATTCCACGAATTCTATTTCGAAAAGCAGAACGAAAAGCTCAATCCCAACGCCCTGGCCCTCTATGTCGATTATTCGAACTGCATCGCAGAGGGGCAGCATTCGCGCTTTTTCCAAGCTTTCGAGCCTTCGCTCACGGCCAGTGCCAAGCAGTATTTTGCCGTCAAGGGCAAGAACATCGAGCCGCATGTCGCCGATTCGACCTACGCGCTGCTGCGCACCATTGACAACGTGCCCTTTGCCGACCTCAAAACGGCGGCCGAGCGCATCGCCAACGGCAACACAGAGGGCGTTCTCCTCACCGACGGTGAATATTACGAACCCACGGTGACGAAAGGCAACGACAACAACCCCTACTTGGCTGAGGCGTTCAAGACTTGGCTCAAGAAGGGGCACGATATCTTCATCTTTGTCGAACCCTATGAGGAACTTGTCGGCGCTCGCTCGGTGCAAAAGAAGCGTTTCTATTTCCTTTTCACCGATCAGCGCCTGCCCGACAATATCTACAACCGCGTGAAGCAGTCGGTGCGCCTCGAGGATTTCCCCGGCACCTCCGAGTTCCATTTTTCGGTGCGCGCTCCCTTCCTCTATTCTCCCGACGGCAAGGGGATGCAGCCCGATGAATTGCTGAGTGCCAAGGTGATTAAGGCTGCGGGCAGCTATGAAGTGCAAGACTGGGAAGCCGGTTGGGAAGAAGACATTGAGCCGATGCTCGTTAACGGCGAAGATGAGGAGGGCAATAAGCTCAAAGACGGGAAGCCCTTCGAGACCGGACTCCGTGTAGATCGCAATAGTCTGGGCGGCTATCGCATTGATCGTCTCACGGCCAAGGTTTCTAATGTCAATCAACCCTATACCGATTTCTGCACCGCGAAGGAGGAAAAGGTACAGCCCGAGAAAGAGATCGAACCGGGCGATTGTGAGGGTTTTGTCAAGGTCGATGACAAGAAGTTTTCCGCCAATGGCATCGTGGAGCTCACCTTTGCCGGAGATTTATACAACCCCGATGAGGCTCTCGACGGCGATCCGTTCAACTACACCAAGATCGATCTCTTTGCCACCGATATTAGCCCGATGACCAATGTCTATCTGCCGCTTTTCACCTTCGAGAGTCTCACCCATCCCGGAGAACAAAACGTTTCGGTGGGAGCCAGCATCGAACAGTGTCTGATCAATCCCGAAATCAAAGAACTGATTCACAAGACGCCCATCTATACGCTCTACATCAAGTCAAATAAACGATAATCTTATTCTTATTACATTATGATCAACGTTACGACGCTGACACAGCTCCGTACGCTGCAAACCGAAACCTGGGTTTGGGCAGCTGTTGTCCTCCTTGTTGCCCTTTTTGTCGCTTGGGGCATCTCGACGCTTATCTCTTGGGAGGGCGGAAAAGACCGTTCTTACATCAAACGCCGCTGGGCATGTGGCATTGTTTGGGCCGTGGCTTGGATTGGTTTCTTCCTTTATAATGACCTCTACGTTATGGGCCATATCCATAAAGCGCCATATAAAACGCAATTTAGCCATACTCTATGGATGACTTTGGGGGCGCTTACTTTGGGTTACGTTGTGTTGCTTGTCCTCCTCGCTTTGGTGACTCCCAATTCTAAGCTTGGTTCCATCCTCCACCTCAAGAAATAAAATGCTATGAGTCAGTTTTTCGTTCTCGGCATCGGTGGAACGGGCATGCGTTGCATCGAATCGCTCCTGCACCTCTGCGCAATGGGCATGTTCGACGACACCGAACTCCACCTCCTTGCCCTCGACACCGATAAAAACAACGGTAACTTCGCCCGCCTCAAGGAAGTGAAAGAGGCCTACTGCCGCGCCAAAGGCAGCGATGCCGCCGCGCGCACGCCGCTTAAAGACACCTTCTTCTCGGCCAACGTGAAGTATTATGAGTTCAGCCCCAACTATGATGTGAAAAGCACCTTCCAAGAGGTGTTTGACTACGGCGGAACGCAATACAACCACCGCGAAGAGGCCGACCTGGCCGACCTGGTGCTCACCAAACAAGTGGAGGAATTCAACCTCCGCCACGGCTATCGCGCACAAACTCACCTCGGCTCGATGATGATGTACCACGCCATCCTCGAAGCTGCCGAGAGTCCGATGGACAACGAGCTGAAGAGTTTCCTCGCGCAGCTCACCAAAGCGGCGCAAAACGGCACGCCCAAGGTGTTTATCCTCGGGTCGGTCTTCGGCGGTACGGGCGCTTCGTCCATTCCCATCATTCCGCAGGCCATTTCGCGCGCCGCTGAGCGCATGAACGGCGGGGCGGTCAACGTTTTGCGCAATGCGTATTTCGGTTCCACCCTGCTCACGGCCTATTTCAATTTCAAAACCCCCACCGGCGACGAACTCAACGCCCAAAAGGTCATTGCCACCAGCGACAAATTCGCCCTCAATTCGCAAGTGGCCATGATGTTCTACGACGACGACGCCACCGTGCGCAGTACTTACCAGCGCTTTTACATGCTCGGCACAGATTCTATCGATTGGGAACCCATGGCGAAGCGTGGCGAAGAGATCTGTAAGACCATCACCGGAGGCGCCGAACAGAAAAACGACTCCCACTACATCGAACTCCTCGCGGCTTGTGCAGCACTCGACTTCTACAACACGAAACCCGAGCAACTGGAAGAGAACAAAAAGCACGCCGCCACCGATTACCTTTATCGTGCCGTCGGCGAAAGCGGACGTTTCGAATTCGAAGATTTCGTCGGGCAGCAGCGGGCGGAAGAGTTTGCACGGAAATTCGGCACGCTCCTCGCTTTTGCCCTCTTCTGCAATGGCGAAGACGACTTTGTGGAGAGCGTGCGTTGCGGAGCGCAGAAGGAAATCACCGAATTCACGGGCATGGAAGTCTCGCAGGTGGATTACCTCAAAAAGTACTTTGCTTTGCTCTTCTTCGAACGTAGCGAAGGACAACTCGCCGAGGGATGGGTGCGACAACTGCACCGTTCGGCCGGAGGTGGCGACAAATTCCTCTTCAACGCGAGCCTTTTTGGTTTCAACACGTTCAAGGATTTGATGAAAGTGAACTGGAACAAAGAACTTTACCGCACCGACGGAGTCGGAAAGGACAATAATTATAAGAAGAGCGGTATCTTCAGCGGTTCGAAGTTCGATCCCTTCAAGAAAATGTTCATCGCTGAGCGCGAAAGCTCCCAAGGATGGAAGGCCATCACCAACAGTGGTGAGAAACTCTACAAACTCGTCTACGATACCCTCGGCAAACTTTATCAGTTCACCTAATCTCCCACGAAACTATGTCTACAAAAGCATTGCTCATCAAGAGTTACACCAATTTGTCGACCGGTACGGCGGGCGAATGGAACGAACTCAACATGGCGCCCTCCTACATTCAGGGCATCAAAACCGGTAAAATCCTCGATGAAATGAGCAGCGACAAGCTCGCCGCCCTCATTTCCGGTGTGCCCACCCCCTGGGCGCGCGCACGCCTCTTCAAGTTTGCCCTCCAAACCCTCAATGCCCCCGATCCCAACATCGACTCTTCGGGATTGCAGCAGTACTATGAAATGCTGCACGGGGAGTGGCGCGGCCTGCTCGCCGTCATGGCGCTCTATCCCGACCGCGTGAGCTTCTCGAGCCCCGTCTCGCTCAATGGAAACGGGCGGCTCTATGACATCGCATCGGCCTTCGGACGCATGCTCTTCGACGATAAAGATCTCTGGAGCAACCAACTTCAGCTCGCCAAAGACCCCGATACGCAGCCTTTCATCCAACTCATCTACTACCGCGGCCATCTGGTCGGCGGCACCTCGCCCATGACCGGCGTGTTCACCGGCGTGGACTACAGCCAAATTGGGGCTGATGCCGGAGAAGTGCAGTGGTTCCGCAATGGCCGTTTCGAAGATCCGACGCCTTTCCTCAACCCCGAACAGCTGCAAAAGCTCTATCTCTTCGTCAAAAACCTCAATGGCAATCTCGAAGCCTTCGAGGACAATATCAATGCCCAGCGCGGAGAGAAGAAACGCATGGAATTGAGCGGATTTAAGGGCATGAGCCGCAAATGGGAAGAGGAGTTGCGTCGTAAAGGCGGACAGTTGCGTGACAAAGGTCCCGTGGCGCAGTATCCCAATTTGGAATATCCCTTCTCGGCTCTCTTCGAAAGCAGCGTTCCCGTCTATTTGAAGCCCGATTTCACCTTCACCTACGACAACGATGGGGACTATAAGCTGGTGGGCGACGTGCAAAAACTGCTCAGCGACGACAAATTTGTAGTCGGTTGGGCAGAAGCGGCTGATGCCCGCCCCAAACTCTCGGAAAGTGCTGTCTTCTATCTCAAAATCGACAACCTTGCCACTGGTGGAGCCGACTATTTCTCGCTTCCCCTCTCGGAAATCGGTTTGGATATCTTCAAAAACTCGCTTTCGGCCCTCCTTGGCTATGGCGATAACTGCAATACGCGCCTCTCTGCCCGACTCAACGATGCAGGCTCGTTGGCAGTTTCGCTCGTTGTTGAGATCGATGGACAGCAAGTCGAACTCAACACCCGTGAGTATGCCGTCAAGTGGATGACGGAGCAACGAAAGGTCATCATGTGGCCCAACTTCGTCTCGGAAAATTGGAAGAACTACTATCTCTACACCGAGTGTACTTCGGACGCGGCGCAACAATTCCAAGCCATCTTCAAGCAGAAGGGAGTATTCTTGCGCAATATCCGTGGTGATTTCTTCACTTCGGATTATCAACCCGCAGCCGATGAGGACAACGCGCCGCAAGTGCGACAACTCATTACCTATCCTGCCGGACAGGGGGAGGAATTGCACAAATATAATATCTACGCCATGACCTTGGCACCCGCCGGTCTCTCCGTAACGGTCAAGGACAACGGAAAAGATGCGCACGCCGGTTACTTGATCCTCCGTCCGCAGGTGGTGAACGATCGCACCAGCCTCGATGCACAGGGCGAAGCTGTCGTGGGTATCGACTTCGGTAGCAACAACATGTGCGTTTATTATAGTGTTGACGATGGACAAGCCGAACCCATCAAGTTCGAAAATTACCGCACCATGCTTGTCGGGACAGAAAGTCGCGACTTGCGTGCCGTGGCGGAGAACCACGAGCTCCTCTTCTTCAGCAATTACCCCACCGACAACGGACAAGCTAAATCTTGGCTCCACGAACACGACAGTCGTTACAATAGTTACAACGAGAGCGAGGAAGTGGCCGGCGGCGTACCCGTGAGCCGTCCCAACGTGTTGGTCAAGGAAATGGACGAACGCACCATTACCACCCAAGCCGGTACGCTACACTACAACATGAAGTGGCTCAATGACGACAAAGGACTGCAGAAAAAGCGCGCCTTCCTCAAGAGCCTCTGGTTGCAAACCTGCGCTTATCTCTACACCAAACGTCTGAAACCCAAACAAATCGTTTGGAGTTATCCCGGAGCGATGATGGAGGCCGATCGCAATGAGTTGGCCAATATCTACGAAGAACTCTGCAAAGTCACTCCCATTGTGGGCTGTCGTCCCAAACTGCCCGAAACGTTGACCACTGAAGCGGAGGCCGTGTGCAGTTTCGCCCTCTCGAGAGAGTTTGGCCTCAGTGCCGACAAGCTCTTCCTCGGCATCGACGTCGGTGGCAGCACGAGTGACATTCTGCTCTTGGCGCAAGATCCCAAGAACTCGAACAAGGCTACGCTCTTCTGCGAAAGTTCGGTTCGACTGGCGGCAGGCGTCTTCTTCAATGCCATCATCAACTCCGAAAAGTTCCGCGAGGCGCTCAACTACTATTGCCAAAAGACCAACAAATCGAAGGTCTTTGTCAATAATGTCGAGGAGATGGTGAGAGAAGCACCGCAAAAGGCGCCCTATTGCCTCAACAGTGTCTTCGATCAGCTCAAAGGTTTGGAGGACTACGAAAACTTTTACAGCACCATCAACGAAAAGGCCAAGTTTGTCTTCACGATTCCTGCGTATGTGACCGGTTTGCTCCTCTTCTATTCGGGCATGCTCATCGGTAATACCATCAAAAAGGAGCAACTCGACCAGATTAAGCGCATCGACATCCTCACCTTCGGTAAAGGCGGCCGTCTTTTCCACTGGCTCCGTGAGCCTGCCGGCTCGATGGCGACCAATGCCTATTATAGAGACTGTCTGAATGCAGGACTTCGTCTCATGGTAGACAAGGAACTCGAAGTGAAGTACCGCGATGAGATTGAAGTGGACAACAAAGCCGAAGTGGCCAAGGGACTTGTGCAGCCCAAAGCTATCGAAAAAGGCGCTTCGCTCAACGAAAAAGACATCTGCGGTGAAGTTGACGTCAATTATCTCAAGGAAGACGGCAGCACGATTGTGCTCAACACCGACGATGAACTGAGCGGTGAGTTCTTTGCTGACAATATGAACAAGTTGACCTTCACCGGCACCAAGAACTTCCAAGTCTTCATGGATGTTTTCTGCGACTTTGTGAGCACCAAAACGAAACTCTATCCCGGAGTCGCTGACCTCCGAGAGGACATCGCAGACCTTCGTGATCGCATCGCAAGCTACGTCACCGAAGACTACGAATACAAAAAGGCGTTGAAGCATCAGGGTAGTGAGTTCCCCTACCACCAGCCCCTCATTATCGCCGAAGGTGCTTGTTTCTTGAAAACGATTATCAAGAAAATCTTTGTGTGATCTCCGTGATCACGTTGACCAATACGGCTCCCGGCTTCGTTAACTGCGAAGCCGGGACCAACATTGGCAAAGTGCTTCACTCTCGCCGCATCATGCTTCCGATTGTGCGGTGTTATCTTCCAATGGCGCGGAGCTTTTCTTCGCGCAACTTTGATTCTCGCTCCAAAGGCTGGGGAAATTATCGCGTTTTGCCGCGATACCACGACGCGCACCCTGCTGTTTTGGGGAGAAAAAGGAGCTACGCTCTCTCACTCTTATGAATAATCTCTTTCTCTACGTCGACAATCATTACATCGCTGCCGCAATTCGTGACGAAAACGATGTGATGAAACCGGTACTTCCCAAAACCGAGGACGAATTTTATAGTCTTTTCTTCTTCGAAGACACCGATCACAATCGCATCAGCTATGGTGAAGCGAATAAGCCCAACTATTATAAGAAGGTTCCTCACTACTACGGAGGGATCTTTCGCCTCATAGCCGATAATAGCAAGACTTTCAAGCTCTTCGATCGCAAGCAAACATTCGATAAGGTCTTCAAAGAAGCCGGGATACTTAGAGAGTGGAAAGATGCTGTGGGGGAGGACCGTGACGCAAGTAGCGGAGAGCAAGTTAACGGCCTCTCAAATTTGTATGGTCTCTTCGGGAATAGGGGATATACTGCGGGGAAAGATAGAGCGCCCCGCGGTGACCGTCAAGTAGTCACCTACATTTCCTTCGCAGCCGACGTAGATTATGCCTCGCGCAACGTCTTTGTGGATAACATCCTCAGCCAAGAGGGGTTTAATGTCCGCGAACGCTCTGTTCCCATCGAGCATCTCGCGCTTGAACACGCTTTGCGACTCAAACGCGTGAAGAAAGAAGGCTGTTATCTCGTCCTCAATGCCTACAACGAGCAACTTCATTTCAGTCTCTACCGACACCAAAAGAAAAGCTTCGTCAGACTCGGAGAAAATACCCTCCCCGGCATGGGTACCGACCCCAGAGCACGTGCACTCGTTGAGGATGTTGTCGATAAAATCAACAACGTTCAGCATTTTCTCACCACGGCTGAGGAAAAAGAAAAGGAGTATTGCAATCTCGGGCAATATACCGACGAGTGGCTTCGCCAACTTGATGCCGTACAGGGTGGACGCCCCCTCCATTTGTTGGATGTCCGCCTCTCGGTTGTTCCCAATGTCTATTCAGTCGCTGTGACGGCCGGAGAAATCAACGGCCGCACTGAAAAAATTGTTGCCGACGTCGTCAACGAAGTCAACAATTTTGTTGCGAAAACCCTTCCTTCCGGAGAAAATATATGCTCCATCCTTTTCCTCGGAGACGGATTTGTCAACGAACAGTTCAATTTAACCCTCGCTCGTAGCTACCGTTTGGAGAAAGAAGACTTTGTCCACTTCAGACGTTCCGATTTGCCTGCTATTGTTTCCGTTTATCGGCAAATTAACCTCAACCAATTCAGTGCCGAATCCCAAAAACACAAACACCGTGGCGAGCAAGAACTGATTGCCTTGCGCAATGCGCAGGCAGAGGCCGAACGTGTACGAGAAGCGCGTCGACAAGCCGAAGAAAAAGCCCTTGCCGAAGCTGCAGCACGAAAGGGCAAAGAGGCGTATTTCAAGGCGATGGACGAAGTCGATGAGCACGAACGCAAAAAAGAATGGGCGCAAATGCTCGAGGCGGCCAAGGCTGCCCTCGAACTCCTGCCCAAAGATCAACATGCCGAGGAAAAACTTCAACGTGCTACACACCTTCTTGCTGAAGCGAAGGTGCGCAATGAACAATATCAGCAGACCCTGACTCAGGCGCAGGCAGCACAGGCACGCGGAGATTGGCAAGATGCGCTCTCTCATGCCAAGGCGGCACTCAATGTCTTCCCCGATTCCAAAGTGGCCAAGCAACTTTACGAACAGCTCGCTCAAAAAATAGAACAACTCGCCCACATTCGCGAGCACTTTGCCACGGCCACGGCCTTTGAACAGCAGGGAAATTATCGAAAGGCTCTCGAAGAACTGGAAAAAGTACAGCGAATAGATCGCAATCATCCCGAGTTGCCACAGCGCATGGCCAACTGTCGTTTGAAGATCAGCGAACAAGAGGAAAATATCCTCCGTGTGAAGCAGGAGTATGCCCTCTCCGCCGATCGGCAAGAGCACGAAAAAGCTGCGGCATACGCTCATCAACTCGTTGCCCTCCTCGACGTCGAGTTTCAAGCTGAGTGGATTGCCCGCGAAGAGCAACACAAAAAGGCACTCGAAACAGAGAAAAGACAGCAAGAGCGCCTGGCGGAGTACAAAAAAGAATACAACAATGCCTGGTTCGATGGGGATTATGCGCATTTCATACGCTATGCCGAAGAAGCGCTCCGGATTCAACCAAATGCAGAACTGGTAGAACGTGTGGAGCGTGCCAAGGAACGTTTGCAAAGCGAGCAGAATCGTCGAAAATTTGAGGAGTCCATCGCAAAGGTCAATATCATGATTGCCGATCGCCACTATCCTGAAGCGCGCACCCTCCTCGAAGCGCTCAAAGCCGACACCACAGCACCCGAACAGTTGCAAACCGTGCGTACCCTCTTCTCCCGAATCTTCGATGAAGAGGATAGAAATAGAAACAGTAGAACTAAGCCCGATTCGGTTCAAAGTCACACGAGAATCACTGGGTTTTCCCCTGCAGTAGATCCCTTTTTCGAAAAAGAAAGTGCTAAGCGCCCCGAACCCAAATCCGACGACGATTTTTTCGACAATCGAGCTGCGCAAAACAAAGAAAAGAAGAACAAATCGGAAGAGGATAAGAGTGGCTATGCCCTCACTGATTTCGACTTTTAAGTAAACCACCACAATGGATAATGATTTTCAGCTCACCGTACGAAGAAAAACAACACCCGATGCCTCGAATCGCCCATCGGAGCGAATCGGCAAGGGAGAAGAAATCACCATTCGCGAAAAAAGTGGTATCATCTTCACGTTCAAAGATCAAATGAAGGTGAGTCTTTTTTGGAAGGCCGCCAAAAGTGTCGAACGTACTGCCCGAGATCTTGATCTTTGTCTCTTCTATCGCTCAACGGATGGGGGCTTGGGCGGTGTTTTCTCTGAAGAGTACCGCGAATTTCTCGATGATCTCGGTTCGTTAGACCGCTTTCCTTACATCCTCCACAGCGGCGATCGCATTTTGTCCACATTGACCGGAGAAGCTGTCGAAGAAATCCGCATCGAGAGGCTTGACAAAATCGAAATCGCTTGCATTTGTGTTGTCGACTACGAAGCCGCGTTGAATGGCCTGCCGGTTCTTTTCGACGATGCCCGGGCTTATGTTGAATTTTCCGCTTGCGAAGAAGACGGATATCATCGTTGCAATCTCAAATCGCCCGATAGTGGTGCCGTTTATTGGGTGGCTTCCATTAGCAAAGGCGCGGATGGACGGCAATGCCTCAAACGCATGCGCAAAGTCTTGTCGGTTGCTGAAGCGGCAGAGCACATCCCCGGTTTCAAACTCATCTGCAAAGCCCCGGAGAAAGGCAACGCTGAGTGACAACAGGCCCGCTTTTCGCCGACCGCAGTCCAAGCTTTTTCACATTGTCCCATCATAAGGGGATAAGTTTTGCATTGAATCGTAAATTTTCCGGTGGGCAGTCCATTTCCCCTCGCCCCCACATTCGATATCTATAAACCTTTCAATATCTATTCTTATATGTCTGATCAACCCCAAGTGCGTCTCAAACGCAAAGTCACCCTTCGTCGCAAAGAAGAGGCCGCCTTCACTTTCACCGGCCGGCTGAAAGTGCGACTCCTTTGGCAGTCTGAAACGGATCTCGACCTCTGTCTCTTCTTCCGCCGCAAGGACGGCGAAGTGGGCGGCGTGTTCTCCGACCTCTTCCGCAGCCGCAAGAGCGATCGCGGCGCGCTCGACCAGTTTCCCTACATCCTTCATCTCGGCGACAGCCCCGAACCCGGCGAAGGCAGCGAATCTGTAGAGCAAATCAACGTCGGATCGCTGGCCGACCTCGAGCAAGCCTACGTTTGCATCGTCAATTACGGTGCCGCCACCGAAGGTCGCGATGTCACCTTCGCCGATGAGAGCGGCCGCGTGGAGATTACCAGCGACGCCGGCGACAATTTGGAAGTACAAGCCGATGCCACCGAGCCCGGAAGCGTCTATCTTGTCTGCTCCATCCTCAACCGCGACGGCAATTACGCCCTCAAAAACGAGAGCCGCGTCATGGATCTCAGCACGGCTTTCAACGAAGTGCCCGGCTTCTCCCTCATCTGCGAGTGAGGATCCCCGCCGCGGGCGAATAGCGCACCACTCGACACGGCGATGCCCCTTTTCCGCCGCAGCGTGCCTCCGCTTTTCGCCCGTTCCTCCCCCGTTGGGCGCCTCCGCTCCCCGAGGGCGGCACGGCGTCCCCCTGTTTCCATTCGAAATCTCAACCCTTTAAACCCCACTTACCCACTATGGCAGTAACACTCAAACGTAAAATCACCCTCCGTACCAAGGGCGAAACCGCAACTTTCACCTTCTCCGGAAAACTCAAGGTGCGCATGCTCTGGCAGTCGGCCACCGACCTCGACCTTTGTCTCTTCTTCAAGAAGAAAGACGGCGAAACAGGCGGTGTCTTCTCCGACGAATACCGTCGCCGCCGCAAGGACCTCGGTTCGCTCACCGAGTTCCCCTACATCCTCCACATGGGCGACCAGAAAGAACCCTCTCCCGGCGGTGAGGAAGTGGAACAGATCAACGTGGCCACCCTCGCTGACATCGAGAAAGCCTACATCTGCGTGGTGAACTACGATGCGGCCATCAAAGGTCGCGATGTGACCTTTGCCGACGAGGGCGGTCGTGTGGAAGTGACCAGCGATGCCGGCGACAACCTCGAGGTGAACATGGACGATCCCAGCCAGGGACACGTTTATCTTGTCTGCTCCATTGCCAACAACAACGGCGAATTCGCCCTCATCAACGAGAGCCGCGTGATGGATCTCGGCACTGCCTTCGACGAAGTGCCCGGTTTCGCACTCATCTGCAACGACTAAAAGCCCTTTCCATGGTCCAACTCAAACGCAAAGTCACCCTCCGCACGAAAGAGAATTCGGAAGTTTCCGCGCCCAAAACGGAAGGAAAGGTGACCCAAGCCCCCGGTGTAGCGCCACAACCCTCGTCGGGTGGTGGAAAATGGTGGGTGGCCGCCGTGGTCGTGGCCCTGTTGGCCGCAGGAGGTGTGTATTTCGTGCGCCAATGTGGCGACGATCGCATGCCGAGTGTGGCGACTGCCGGACAGAACGACAGTGTTGTCGTCGATAGTGCGTCGGCAGCTGCGTCGCCCTCCGGCGGAGGAGCGGCTGCAAGCGAAGGCACCGGCAAAGCTGCCCCCGCAGCCAACGGAAACTCCGAAACCACCGCCGCCCCGGCGGGCGAAACATCGAGTGCCAAGGCCGGTAGCGGGGCCAACTCCGCCGCATCTGCGCCGACCACGGCTGCTTCCACAGCGCCTGCCTCCGCATCAGCGTCGACCAAGGCTGCTTCCACATCGAACGCTCCCGCATCAGCGTCGAGCACGTCCACCTCTGCGCCGACCACGGCCGCCGCGCCCGCACAGGCGCCCACGAGCAGTGTGGAACAAACCGCCCGCGAAGTGATGCGCGGCGTCTATGGCAACGGCCAAGTGCGCAAAGATCGACTCGCCGGCCGCTATGCCGAAGTACAGCGTCGCGTCAATCAGATCTACCGCGCACGTCGCGCACGCTAAGCCCCGTCGCTGCACGCGCTTCCCACCGGTGTGACCGCCCATAGTGGCGCAGGTCAACACCACTCGACCGAATGTCGACCGCTTAGCAACCCAAAACGAGCACCGCTCCCCAAGGAACGGTGCTCGTTTTTTTGTGTTTTCGGAAGACAGGTCCCTTTGCAGCGGTGGCCATGCGGAGGGAATGGCGTGCAGCCGGGCGGGACGTGGCACAGGTGCGGGAAGGCGCGGAGACAAGTCCGCAGAGAGTAGGAGCGGTGTGGGCACCTTGTGTAGGAAATGTGGGTGCGGCTCGAGAGGGGAGTGGGGTGGTGGGGAGTGGCGTGGACAGCTTGCGGAAATGAACGGCAAGTTCGCCCCGAGGCATCCCAAGCGCAGCATCAAGATCGCGAGCGAGCGGCACAATCGGCGCAGATGCCACGCACCACATAGCCCGCCGTGTGAATCACAAAGCCATCGGGAAGCTGAGGGATGGGAATCGGCACATCGGGCAAGCAGAGCGTGCGGTGACAACGCTCGCAAACGAAATGAAGGTGCAGGTCGGCCGGATCGTCGGCCGAGGTTTCGCCACAATGGCACGAGTCCGGACAGAGCGCATACTTCAACTGTCCCGTGCCATCCTCCACATGGTGCACCAAATGGTGCTCGGCAAAGGTGGAAAGTGCGCGAAACACCGTGCTGCGCTCCATCGTGCCCAACCGCGCTTCGCAGTCGGCCAACGAGAGGGCGCAACCCGCTGCCTCCAATGCGCGCAGCACCAGCAGACGTGCCGCGGTGGGACGAATGCCGCGGTGCAAGAGTTTTTCTTCTTCGGGAGTGGTCATGAGACAAAGGGAAAGAAAGGAATGGAACGTCTCGGCACGCGCCGACGGCCGCCGGAGGGCGCTGCGCCGCACGCCGAGACGATGAGCGCAAAGTTACGATTTTTCTGCCGATTCGCTGCGCATTTCGGCTTCGCAATCCGCCGGTTGTGCCGTCCCCGCGGGGAAACGCGCCAACAGCACCACGGCCACACAGAGCAACACCACGCCCGTGTCGGCAAACACCGCCGCCCACATGCCCGCCAGGCCGAAGGCCGAGAGCACCAGCACCGCGAGTTTGATGCCCACGGCCAGCGCCACGTTGGTCCACACCAGACGGCGCGTGCGGCGTGCGATGCGCAGCGCTTCGGGCACGCGCCGCAGATCGTCGGTGGCCAGCACCGCATCGGCTGTGTCCACGGCGGCATCCGTTCCCTCGGCCCCCATGGCCAATCCCACGTGGGCGCGCGCCAGCACCGGGGCGTCGTTCACCCCGTCGCCCACATAGGCCGTGTGCCTTCCCGCGGCGATGAGCTCTTCGAGTGCCGTGAGTTTGTCGGCCGGCAGGAGAGCGCCGTGCCATTCGTCGAGACGAATTTCGCGCGCCAGGGCTTCCACCTTTGCGCGCTCGTCGCCCGAGAGCACCACTGTGCGGATGCCCATGCGGTGCAGGGCCTCGACCGCCGGCGCGGCCGAGGAGCGCGTGCGGTCGTCGGCCACCGTGAAAGCACCCGCCGTGCCGCTCTCCACGCCGTCGGCCACCGTCACCGTGCCGTGCGTGAGGGTGCCCGTTTTGTCGAACACCACCGTGTCGATGTCGGCCGCGCGGTCCAGATGCAGGCTGCCTTTGAAGAGGATGCCGCGGCGCGAAGCCACCCCGATGCCGCGGAAATAGCTCAGCGGCACGCTCAGCACCAAGGCGCAGGGGCAGGAAGCCACCAGGAACACCAGTGCGCGATACCACCATTGTGGTGCGGCGATGCCCCAGTCGGGACGCACGGCCGCTAAGAGCGTGGGCACGGCGGCGAGCAGGGCAGCCAGCGCCACCACAACGGGGGTGTAGACGCGGGCGATGCGCGTCATCATTTGTTCGGCGGGGGCTTTGCGTTCGGCGGCTTCCTCCACGAGGTGCATGATGCGCGAAAGGGCATCTTCGCCGTAGGGTTTCGTCACGCGGATGCGGGCTGCGCGGTCGAGCGCGATGACCCCGGCCGCCAACTCGTCGCCTGCGGTGAAACTGCGCGGTGCACTCTCGCCCGTGAGGGCCGATGTGTCGGCACGCAGCGAGGGGGTGAGCAGCAGGCCGTCGAGGGGCACCCGCGCGCCGCGGGCAATGTGCAGCACGGTGCCGGGCACCACGGTGGTCGGGTCGACCTCGTGCAGCGAATCGTCGTGCTCGTCCACCGCCGTGCAGTGATCGGGCCGCAGCGCCGCCACCGAAGCGATGTCGGCACGGGCGCGCCCGACGGCCATGCCCTGCAGGGTTTCGCCCACCAGGTAGAAAAGCATCACGCCCACGGCTTCGGGGCAGTCGCCGAGGGCGAGCGCGCCCACCGTGGCCAGGAGCATGAGGGTGAACTCGTTGAACCAGCTGCCGCGGCGCACCGATTCCCACGCCTCGCGCCACACGCCGACCGACACACACACGTAGGCCGGCACGTAGAGCAGGCGCTCCCACGGAGCGAGGGCGGGCACAGCGTGCAGGAGGCCCCAGGCGGCGAGGGCGAGGGCCAAACCCACAGCGGGGCGTACCCATTGGCGCCATCCGCCTTCGGGCTCGTGATCTTGATCGGCCCCGCGGCCGGCATGCCCGCAGCAGGTGCAGCCGCACGCAGGGGCGGTGTGGGGGTGCGCAGGGCGCGTGGCTGCCGCGGTCTCCCCGCCGCAGCAGGTGTCGTGCGGTGCGGACGAAGAAAGCGGGGCGTTATGGGCGAAAAACGGGGAGACGCTGAACGAAAACGCGCGACTTTCGAGCAGAAACGGCGCGTGATCGGTCGGCAAGGTGGCCACGCGGTGGGCAAGGTGCCGGCCGCCGGCCGAAAAGGACGAGAGGGGGAGGAGAGAGGACATGGACAAGGGGAGTGAAACCGCGGATGAGGCCGTGAGGCATCGCGGGGAGTTCTATATAATAAGGTGTGTCGTCGTCGCTTGGGTGCGCGAAAAGGGGCACGAGCGGGAGGACGACAATGCAAAAATAGACCTTTCTTCTCGCAATCGGGTTGCAAAGTGACGCACGCCCCGCCGTGATGACCGTCGGAATGGGGAGCGGCACCGCGTTTTTGTCATCTGTGCTGACAAAATGTCGCACTCCGTAGCGTCGGCCTCCCTTGGCAAGGTCTTTGCATTCCACATGGACAAATTCGAAACATCAAAAGAACGACAACAATGACTATCAAACCGCTTGCAGATCGCGTGCTTGTCAAGCCCGCACCGGCCGAGGAAAAAACCGTCGGCGGCATCATCATTCCCGACACCGCACAGGAAAAACCCAGCCGCGGCGCGGTGGTGGCTGTGGGTCAAGGCACGAAGGACGAAACCATGGTGCTCAAAGCCGGAGACAATGTGCTCTACGGTAAATATGCCGGCACCGAAGTGGAAATAGACGGCGAAAAGTTGCTCATCATGCGACAGAGCGACGTCTTGGCCGTGGTGGAATAAAACCACCCGAGCCGTTTGGCTTCGCCCTCAAAGCGATTTTTTCAATTCTTTTCCGCGTGGAACGGTGTGCGCCTCACTGCCCGCCGACACGCCAACCCCTTTCTTAATTAGCAACAGATCATGGCAAAAGATATTAAGTACAACGTAGATGCTCGCGAACTCCTGCGCCAAGGCGCCGACGCCCTGGCCGACGCCGTTAAAGTCACGCTCGGACCGAAAGGCCGCAATGTGGTGATCGATAAGAAGTTTGGTGCGCCTCGCATCACCAAGGACGGTGTGAGCGTGGCCAAGGAGATTGAACTCGAAGACTCCTTCCAAAACGCCGGCGCACAGCTCGTGAAGAGCGTGGCCTCCAAGACGGGCGACGACGCGGGCGACGGTACCACAACGGCCACCGTGCTCACGCAGGCCATCCTCACCGAAGGCATGAAAAACGTGGCCGCCGGTGCCAATCCTCTCGACCTCAAGCGCGGTATCGACAAGGCGGTGAGCGCCGTGGTGGCACACATCCAGTCGCAGGCCGAACAGGTGGGCGATAACTACGACAAGATCGAACAGGTGGCCACTATCTCGGCCAACAACGACGCCGAAATCGGTAAACTCATCGCCGACGGCATGCGCGCTGTCACGGCCAATGGCGTGATCACCATCGAAGATGCCAAGGGACGCGACACGGTGCTCAAAACCGTCGAGGGTATGCAGTTCGATCGCGGTTATCTTTCGGCTTACTTCGTGACCGATGCCGAAAAGATGCACTGCGAGATGGAGAACCCCTACATCTTGATCTACGACAAGAAGATTTCCAACCTCAAGGACTTCCTCCCCATCCTCGAACCCGCCGTGCAGAGCGGACGCCCCCTCTTGGTGATCGCTGAAGATGTGGACAGCGAAGCGCTGACCACCCTCGTGGTGAACCGCCTGCGCACGCAGCTGAAGATTTGTGCCGTGAAGGCGCCCGGATTCGGCGACCGTCGCAAGGCCATGCTCGAGGACATCGCCGTGCTCACCGGCGGCGTGGTGATCAGCGAGGACAAGGGACTCAAACTCGAGCAGGCTACGCTCGACATGCTCGGCACCGCTGAGAAAGTCACCGTGACGAAGGACAATACCACCATCGTCGACGGCGCAGGTAAGAAAGAAAACATTGCCGAACGCGTGCAGCAGATCAAAAACGAGATCAAAAACTCGACTTCTGACTACGACAAGGAGAAACTCCAGGAGCGTCTCGGCAAACTCTCGGGCGGCGTGTGCGTGCTCGAGGTCGGTGCAGCCAGTGAGACCGAACAGAAGGAGAAGAAAGACCGCTGTGACGACGCACTCTGTGCCACACGCGCCGCTGTCGAAGAGGGCATCGTGACCGGAGGTGGCGTGGCTTACATCCGCGCTCAGCAGGCACTGGCCGACGTGAAGGGCGACAACGCCGACGAACAGACGGGTATCGCCATCATTCGCCGCGCCATCGAAGAACCCCTCCGCCAAATCTGCCGCAATGCCGGCGTGGAAGGCGCAGTGATTGTGAACAAGGTGCGCGAAGGCGAGGGCGATTTTGGCTACAACGCCAAGAACGACACGTTTGTCAACCTCCGCGAAGCCGGCGTTGTGGATCCCGCCAAGGTGACCCGCGTGGCGCTCGAAAATGCAGCCTCCGTGGCCGGCATGTTCCTCACCACCGAGTGCGTGATCTGCGACAAAAAAGAAGACAAGCCCGAGATGCCGATGGGTGCCCCCGGTATGGGCGGCATGGGCGGCATGATGTAAGCCGCAAGCCTGCGACTCATCTCTTATATAGTACTGAATAAGACACTCCGTCATTTCATTTTTTTCTTGCACTGCGGCGTTCCTCTTCCCGAGGGACGCCGCTTTTGCGTGCGGCACATGGCAATTTGAAAAATAATTGTCCGAGAAAAATTGTTTATCTGACGGGAAAATACTATTTTTGCCACACGAGCATGACAGTGTTCGCGTGTATCGCCTGCATTTTGCCAGGTAAGCCTGCCACACTTCCCGCTTTTTCGGTACCTCCGCGCCCCCGGCGAAGGAATGTGCCCGCCAAGCATGAATTTTATTCAAATCTTTACCTTATCTATTCCTCACTACATGAGAAGATTGCTTTCACTTTTCGTTCTCCTCACCCTGACTTGGGTGGCGGCGGGCGCGCAGAAGTTGGAGCCCGTGTTCAGTACGGAAGCCGCACCCCAATATGTGCGCATCCAGTTCAAGACGGGCGAGGCTTTCCTGCAAGACAATGGCGACGGACTGTCGATGCGCACCGCCTTGTTCGCCAAAAACGGACAGACTTTCGCGCTGATCGGCAATAAAGATGCCTTTGTGCTCCGTTCGGACAAGGGCAATTACGTCACAATGGCGGCCGACAATACGCACATCGGTGCGACGGCCGACAAGTCTAAAGCCATCCAACTCGCCCTCATCGCCAGCCCGGGACACGACGGATGCTACGAAATCACCAAAAGCAACGAAAAAAACAAGGGAATCAACCAGTGGGGCGGTGCCGGCGCGGGCAAAGAACTCGGATTCTGGAACGCAGGCGACCCGAACAACCCGCTCTATTTCGTCGATCCTTCCTTCCAACCGCCGGTGACCTACTCGGCCTATCGCCAACAGCTCCCGCAAAACGGACGCTGGGAGTATCCTTTGACCCAAATCGCCGCTTTCACCCCCGAAAGCCGCCACACCCTGTGGTACAAGAAACCGGCTATGGGCGTGTCGAACCCCTGGATGGAATACTCCCTCCCCATCGGTAACGGTTCGTTGGGCGCCAGCCTCTTCGGTGGCGTGATGAACGACGAAATTCAGTTCAACGAAAAGACGCTCTGGGCCGGTGGTCCGAACGATATCAACACGCGCGGCGGCGACGGCCCCAACAGCGGCTTCGGTTGCTTCCTGAACTTCGGCGGCGTCTTCGTGAAAAACCTCAACACCGACGCCTTCGACGGAACTGCCAACAAGAAAGTGCTCAACTATGTGCGCTATCTCGACATCGATAAGGGCATCGGCGGGGTGAACTTTGCCGACAAAGACGGCACGCTCTACACCCGTCGTTACTTTGCCTCCGCCCCCGACGGCGTAGTGGCCGCACGCTACACGGCACAAGGCGCCAATAAACTCCATCTCTGCTTCTCGCTCGTGCCCGGCGACGAGTTGCACGCCGACAATGCGACGTATGCCGCAGACGGCACCGGGACGTTCAACGGTAAACTCCAAACCATCTACCACAACGCCCTGATGAAGGTGATTCCTGTGGGCGGTACGCTCCGCGCCACGGCCGATGGCATCGAAGTGGACGGCGCTTCCGAAGTGATTCTCCTCCTTTGTGGCGGAACGAGCTTCGACAGTTCGGTGCCGGCCCGCACTTCCGGCGACGCCGCCCAGCTCGCCGACCGCGTGAAAGGCATCGTCGACGCAGCGGCTGCCAAGTCGTGGGACGAACTCCTCAATGCGCACGTGGCAAACTTCACTTCTTTCATGGGACGTGTGGACTTCCAGATCACACCCAACCCTTCGAAAAAGAATACCGAGGACCTGGTGAAGTTCTATAGCGGATCTCAGAACAACAAAAACTCGGCCGATGGACTCTTCCTCGAGGAACTTTATTTCCACTACGGACGCTATCTCGAAATTTCCTCCAGCCGGGGCGCACAACATGTGCCCAACAACCTGCAAGGTATCTGGAACAACAGCGCACATGCGCCTTGGAATTCTGATGTGCACACCAATATCAATGTGCAAATGAACTATTGGCCCGCCGAACAAACCAATCTCAGCGAGTGCCACGTGCCTTTCCTCGACTTTATCATCGACAATTCCACCTCGGCCGCCTGGCGCAAAGCTGCACAACGCTCCGGACAGACGAAAGGATGGACCGTCTTCACCGAAAGTAGCATCTTCGGCGGCATGTCTACCTGGGGATCGCAATACTGCGTGGCCAATGCCTGGTATTGCACCCACCTTTGGGATCACTATCGCTACACGCTCGACAAAGAATACCTCAAACGTGCCTTCCCCGCCATGTGGAGTTCGGCCGAATTCTGGATGCAACGCCTCAAAAAAGACACGCGTGTGAAGGACGGCACGTGGGTTTGCCCCAACGAATGGTCGCCCGAACACGGTCCCACCGAGGATGGTGTGGCACATGCTCAGCAATTGGTGCGCGCTAACCTGCAGATTTGCCGTGACGCCATCAACGAATTGAGCGCAGCCGAGCTGGGACTCACGCCCGCCGACGTGGAGCAACTCGACAATTACCTCGATCATATCGATACCGGTCTCCACACCGAAGCCTACGACGGCACGACGTGGAAGCAACAGGCCGACCAACGCAACATCAAGAAGGGAGATCTCCTGCTCCGTGAGTGGAAGTATTCGAACTTCACCAGCGGACAAGGCCCCAACCACCGCCACATGAGCCACCTCATGTGTCTCTTCCCGCTCAACCAAGTGCGGCCCGGCGACGGAGGTTACTACGATGCTGCCGTACGCTCGCTCCGTTTCCGCGGCGATGTGGCCACCGGTTGGTCGATGGGCTGGAAGGCCAATCTCTGGGCACGCGCCAAAGACGGCGACCACGCTCGTGTGATCCTCAATAACGCCCTGCGTCACTCCACCACCTACGGCGTGGACGAAGGACAAGGTGGTATCTATTACAACCTTTACGACTCGCATGCTCCCTTCCAAATCGATGGTAACTTCGGAATGTGCTCGGGTATCGCGCAAATGTTGCTCCAAAGTCAGGACAACATCATCGAGATCCTGCCCGCGCTTCCCTCCGTTTGGAAGAATGGTCACGTCACCGGTCTGAAAGCCGTGGGTAACTTCACCGTAGACATCACTTGGGTGAACGGAAAGCCCACCGCGACGCGCATCGTCAGCCACAAAGGCGCACCCCTCGTGGTGAAATCCGACAAAGACCTCACCACGGTCTATGTTCACGTCGGCCAGAAAAATCTGGAAGTGGTACCCACTGCCACGCAAGGTGCCTACGAACTGAAGGATGTGCCCGCCGGTGCCACGGTGGAAATCGAATTTACGAAACCCGCCGGCCTCGGTGCGCTGAAAGCCGCCGCCCCCGCCGCATCGAAAGCGGTCTATGATCTCAGCGGTCGCCGTGTCAGCGAATCGACACACGGACTGCAGATCGTCGGTGGACACAAAGTGTTGCGTTAATTCGCACAGCAGCTCAAAAGGCATACGGGAGCCACACGGTATCTCGTATGCCTTTTTGTTTTTCCTCCGCCCGGCCCTTCGCCCGTCCCCGAGGCGTTGCGCCGCCGGCCCATCTCCGTTCGGTTGACTCCCGCCGACCGAACCCCTCTCCCTCCTATCATCTCTTTCATCGCATGATCAAATCCTACCTCCTCGCCTTCGCCCTGCTGCTCCCGCTCGGAGCCGCGGCGCAATCCGACTATCCCCTGCACTTCGACAAGAATGCGCCCGCCGTTTCTGCCGACCGTCCTTTGCGCGGCGTCACCTTTACCACCTCGGCCGGTGCCCGTCGGCTCACCATCGCCAACCCCGCCCCTTACACCGACCTCACAACCGAAACCCTCACCGCACGTCCCGGCGATCGCGTCGAGGTGCGCTTCGATTACGGCAACAATGGCGCCACGTGGATGCACGGATACGTCTTCGTAGACCGCGACAGTGACGGCAATTTCACCAGCGACGGCGACCTCCTCGCCTATTCCTACTATCAAGGTCAGGACATGACCGGCCGCACCATCGCGCCCAACGTCCAAGGTTACGGCAGCGCGCTCAATCCCCCCGCGTTTCGCCTGCCCGCCAACCTTGCGCCCGGTCGCTATCGCCTGCGTTTCAAAGTCGACTGGGACAGTGTGGATCCCGCCGGCTCACTCGGATCGGAAAACAGCGCCAAGGGCAAAAACGGCATCCTCACCAATCGCGGCGCCATCGTCGACACCTGGCTCGAAGTCAAGGGCAAAGACTACGCCGAATCCCGCCTGAGTCTCGACACGCGCAACGCCAATCTCTATGCCCCCGACGGCGCGCTGCCCCTCACCGTGGCTTCCGACGAAGCCCTCGCCCTCCGCGTCGTCACCCCCGATGCCGGTTATGAACTCGAGCGCTTCGCCGTGCGCCACGGCCGCGAACTCGACGGCCCCTCCACCGTGGGCGGCACGCCGCAGTGGACCGAAACCGAGTTCACCCCCGCCGCCGACGGCCGAATCACGCTTCCCGCCGCAGTCATGCAGGGCGACGTGCGCATCATCGCCCACTATGTGCCCGGACAAAACGCAAAATATCTGCCCGCCTTCGCCGACGAATTCGATGCCCCCGACGGCTCGCAACCCAACGCCAAAATCTGGTCGCGCACCGTCCGCCGCAACCCCACCTGGGCCCGCTTCCACTCCGATTCGCCCCTCACGGTATTCGTGCAGAACGGAGAATTGGTGTGCCGCGCCATGGCCACGCCCGATTCCCTCAAGGCGAAGGGCGAACAAAAGGACTTCATCACCGGCGGGGTGCGAAGTGAAGGCCGCTACTCCTTCCGCTACGGTCGGGCCGAGGCGCGCATTTTCACCACCCCCCACAGCGGCAACTTCCCCGCCTTCTGGATGATGCCTGCCAAAAGCAAAAAAGGTTGGCCGCACGAGGGAGAAATCGACATTTGGGAGCAGATCAACAACGAAAACAAGGCCTATCACACCCTGCACTCCAATTGGACGTTCAACCTCAAGCACAAAAACGATCCGATGTCGCACTTTGCGATGGGCGACATCGACTATTCGCGCTACCACACCTTCGCCGTCGAGTGGACACCGACCCAAATCACATGGAGCGTCGACGGAAAAGTGGCCGGCACCGCGGTGAAGAGCACCAACGCCGATGCCTTGGCCAACGGGCAGTGGCCTTACACCGAACCCTTCTATCTCATCCTCAACCAGAGCGTGGGCGACGGCAGTTGGGCGGCAGGTCCCGACATGAATTTCCGCTACGAAACGCGTTTCGACTGGGTGCGCGTCTACCAAACGCGTGAGCAAAACCCCCTCGTGGGCATCGAAGCCGTGAAACTGGGCGACGAAACGCAAAAACAAGGGGGATTTGCCGGAAAGACAGCCGATTTTTCCGCAAAAGCCGCCGACAATTTCGATCTCACCGGCCGCAAAGCCCCGAAAGGCACCGCCGGCGTGCAAATTCGGGCCGGTCACAAGGTCATGGTGGGGCGATAACACGACCACATCAGCCATTTTGGCCCCAAAAGTGCCGAATGCGCGTGCCAAAAGCGCCATTTATCCAAAGCTTCTTCTTTTATATTGTGTCTGAGCTCCTTTTTTTCCTTAAAAACATTGGGTGGCTCTCTGAAAAGGCTTACCTTTGCAACGAGTAATAGTAGAAAAGTGCAGGACTTTGGACGCGGAACCGAAGAAACTTCGCACCTTCGGCACTATGCATCGCATAATTCAACTCAATAATATAACCACAGTTATGAAAATCAGAACTTTTCTGGTAGCTGCTCTCGCAGCAGTGGCTCTCGGTGCCAACGCACAGAGCTCGGCCAAGTATGATTTCAGCCCTTATTGGACGATCGGTCTTCAGGGTGGCGCGGCTACCACTTACGGTGAGCACCTTAAGTGGTCGAAGACCATTTCTCCCGCCGCTGCTTTCTCGGTGGGCTATCGTTTCTCGCGTCCCGTAGGCTTGCGTCTCCACGCCAGCGGCTGGGAAGCTAAGAACGGCTGGGATTACAACCACGATCGTATGGACTACTACAAGTGGAACTACGGTCAACTCGGCCTCGACGCTATGCTCGACCTCAACACCATCTTCAGCCACTACAACCCCAACCGTTTCTTCACCGTTTACGGTATCCTCGGTGTGGGTTACATCCACGGCTTCAAGAATGAGGACGCATACAACGACAAGTACACTCTCGGTCACCCCGCAGAAATGCAGCTCCTCTGGGAGAAGAACAAGCTGAACGTTGTCAGCGGTCGCGGTGGTGTGCAATTTGACTTCCGTCTTGCCAAGCGCGTTTCCTTCAACCTCGAAGGTCTCGCTACCGTCACCTCCGATAAGTTCAACTCCAAGGACGGTGGCAACGCCGACTGGCTCTTCGACGCTTATGCAGGTCTGAAGTTCCGTCTCGGACGCATCGGCGAAGCTGCACCCGTTGTGGTGGCTCCGGCTCCCGTTGTGGCTCCTGTCATAGAAGAAGTGAAGGAAGAGGAAGTTATTGAGCCCGCACCCGCACCCGCTCCCGCTCCTGCTCCCGCACCTGCTCCCGTTCAGGTACAAAGCCTCACCCGCAACGTATTCTTCCTCATCAATTCCGCAAAGGTACGCCCCAGCGAAATCGTGAAGGTGAACGAAGTGGTGAACTACCTCAAGCAAAACCCCAACGCCAAGGTTTCCATCACCGGTTATGCCGACCGCGGAACGGGTAACGCAGTGATCAACAGCCGTCTCTCCAAGCAACGTGCAAACGCTGTCTTCGCTGAGCTCGTTAAGCGCAACATCGCTGCAAACCGCATCATCAAAGACGCAAAGGGTGACACTGTTCAGCCCTTCGCTGTCAACGATCAGAACCGCGTCGTTATCTGCATCGCTGAATAATAGCGACAGAGAACGATCTTAGGATCGATCCTAAATAGAACTCCCCGTTGCCCATGTGGCGACGGGGATTTTTTGTTCCCGTGCGACGTGTCACACGGATTTTTTTGTACCTTTGCCCCAAAACATCCCCATTTTATGAACATCGGAGACAAAGTTCGTTTTCTCAACGCGGTCGGCGGAGGCCGCATCACCGGATTTCAAGGTAAAGACCTCGTCCTCGTCACCGACGAAGACGGATTTGAAGTGCCCACCCTCCGCCACGAAATCGTTGTGGTAGACACCGACGCCTACAACCTCGAGCGCAAACCCGCCCCCGGCCGCAAGAGCAAGGAAATCAACCCCTATGACGCCGCCGAGCACAAAAAACGCGCACAAGTTGCCGCCGGCGAAACCCACACCAGCGTCAAAGCCGCCCTCGCCGCCCACGATGGTGAAGACGAAGGCGACGAAGTCGACGAAACCTACGCCCTCGCTGACGAAAACGTCGATCCCGCCGATCGCGAAATCACCTTCCGCCCCCGTCCCCTCGAGCGAAAAGGCGCCGACCACCTCAACCTCCACCTCGCCTTCGTGCCCGCCGACACCCGCCAACTGAGTGTCACCGAGTTTGAGGCCTATTTCGTCAACGACTCCAATCTCTTCGTCCGCTACATCGCCCTCACGCAACACGGCACCGACTATCGGCTGTGGCGCGAAGGCTTGGTCGAGCCCAATCGCAAAGTCTTTCTCGCCAAACTCACCCACAACGATCTCCCCGACCTCGAGCGCCTCACCTTTCAACTCATCTCTTATAAGGAAGACAAGCCCTTTGCGCTCAAACTCCCCCTCAACGTCACGCTGCGCGTCGACGGTACGAAATTCTACAAACTCCACACCTTCGGCGACTCCGATTTCTTCGACGAACCCGCCCTCGTGCGCTGCCTTGTGGAGAACGACCGTCCCGCCAAGTCCGTCGCCGTGAGCGCCGAAGCCATCGAAGAGGCCCTCGTCACCCCCGAAATCGCCGCGCACCCCGACCGTCCCGCGCGCAAGGGTGACCATGCCGGTGCCGCCGCCCGAGCCGCCGTGCCCGGTGCCGCGACGCTCGACCGCAATGCCATTGTCGAAGTCGATCTCCACGCCGAATCCGTTCTCGACTCCATTGCCGGCCTCACCTCGTCGGACATCCTCATGTGCCAGCTCCGCGTCTTCCACGACACCATGCGCGCCCACACCAAAGAGCACGGCCGTCGCATCGTGTTCATCCACGGCAAGGGCGAAGGCGTGCTGCGTGCCGCCCTGCTCAAGGACCTCAAGCGCCACTATCCCCGCTGCACCCACCAAGATGCCTCCTTCCGCGAGTACGGATTCGGCGCCACGATGGTCACGATCCGCTGATTCGGCCCTCACCCTCCGCGCTTCCGTCCGTCAGCCCGCAAGAGAAACGCCCTCGCCCCGCAACGCATCTTGCCGTCTCCCGCCGTGAGCTGTCATTCAGTCCCGCAGTGCCGCCTCCTCCTGCCTTCGTCGGGCGGAAACGCCCCCGGGCGCAGTGCAAAGTCCCCCGTTTTCGGCCCAAAGCCCCGCACTTTCGCGCATTATTTCCCCATTTTTTCACCGCCCCTCCGGGCCTTCATCCTCCCGCCCCCATGCGTCGAATCGTTCTTGCCCTCCTCGCCCTCTTTTCGCTCACGGTAGCCCGTGCCGATGAGGGCATGTGGCTGCTCAAACTCATGCAAGAGCAGCACCTCGCCGACTCTCTCCGCAAAGCCGGATTGCAGCTCGCCCCCGAAGCCCTCTACAGTGACAACAGCCCCTCGCTCCGCGATGTCGTCGGCCGTTTCGGCGGCGGATGCACCGGCGAAGTCGTCAGCCCCGACGGACTCATCTTCACCAACAACCACTGCGGCTTCTCCTTTGTGCACGAGATGAGCGACCTCAAGCACAATTATCTCCAAAACGGCTTCTTCGCCAAGAGCCGCGCCGAGGAGTTGCCCGTGCCCGGCCTCACCTTCACCTTCGTGGTCCGCATCGACGATGTCACAGCGCGCGTCGAGGCCCTCGCCCGCCAAAAGAAATACGACCAGTACAAGCGCCAATCGGCCGCCGTGCTCGGTGCGTTGGCCGAAACGCTGCTCAAGTCCGGCCCCTACGCCAAGGCGCCCGGCGTGAGCGCGCGCATTGTTCCCTTCTTCGGCGGCAATCGCTATTTCCTCTTCGTCGAACAGCGCTACGACGACGTCCGGCTCGTGGTGAACCCGCCGCAACAGATCGCCCAATTCGGCTTCAACCAAGACAATTGGATGTGGCCGCGCCACAATGCCGACTTTGCGGTGTTCCGCATCTACGCCGATGCTAAGGGACGCCCCGCGCGCTATGCCAAAACCAACGTGCCTTTGCGCCGCGAGAAGTGGTTGCCCATCAGTCTGCGCGGCGTCGAACGCGGCGACTACACCATGATCATGGGCTTCCCCGGTCGCACCAGCCGTTTCCTCACCGCTTCGCAGGTGCGTCTGCGCTGCGAGAGCATCAATGAGCCCATCAATCTCGCCGGCGAAGCCGAACTCCGCTTTATGAAGTCGCTCATGGACAGCGACAAAGCCGCCTCGCTCAAATACGCCGGCGAGTACATGAAGCTTGGCAACATGGTGAAAAACTTCGGCGGCATGAACGCCAGCGTCGCTTCCACCCGCCTGCTCGACATCAAGGCCCGCGAAGAAGCCGCTTTCCGCGAATTTGCCGCTCGCAGCGGCCGCCCGGAATACAAAAATATCATCGAGCGCATCGATTCGCTCGTGGCCGCCGTGCGCGACACGCTCCACGACTACAACCTCCTCCGCTTCACCTACGGCGCGCAGGACTTCCACCCCAATGTGAACGCCCTCTGGGGCTTCATTCATCGCTTCGCCCCGCGTGTTCAACGCAACTGGCAGCGACTCGACCGAGGCAAAAAGCAAATCAAGGCCGGCGCTGAGGAGAAAAAACTCTACGACGATTTCATGCGGTCTGCGTATCGCGTGGCACTGACCACCGATTTCGACTACGACCTGCGCAAGATGAAGCTCCTCGCCCCCTATTGGGCCAAGCACCACCGCCTCAAAGCGCAGCCCGACTTCGTGCGCGAGGACATGAATGCCTATTTCGATTCACTCTACAGCACGACGGATTTCCGCGACACGGCCGAAATTGAGACGTACATGGCCACCGACTATTTCGAGACCCTCACCGAAGATCCCGTCATCAGCCATTGGTCGCTATTCGACCGCTTGATCGATGAAGTTTATCGCCCTGCGTTGGCTCGCTACGAGCACAAACTCGCCGAACTCGAGCAGATCTACGTGCGCGGCCTCTGCGAAATGTATGGTTGGACGAAGGCGCCCGACGCCAACTCCACACTGCGCATGACTTACGGCAGCGTGCGCGGCTATTCGCCCCGCGATGCCGTGCAATATGATTGGCACACCAGCTTGAAAGGCATGTTCGAGAAAGAGAACCCCGCCGATCCCGACTATGTGGTGGACGAAAAACTCCGACAGCACTACCTCTCCAAGAACTACGGCCCCTATGCCGACGCCAACGGCGAGTTGCCCACCTGCTTCCTCACCAACAACGACATCACCGGCGGCAACTCGGGCAGCGCAGTCCTCAATGCGCGCGGCGAACTCATCGGGCTGGCCTTCGACGGCAACATCGAAAGCCTCTCTTCCGACCTGCGCTACAATCCGCAACTCCAGCGTTGCATCAACGCCGACATACGTTACATCCTTTTTGTCATCGATACTTACGGCGGATCCCACTATCTCATCAACGAGATGGACATTCGTCGTTGATCTCTCCCCACAGCACATGATGCTTCCCGAAGCTTTTGTCACCCGCCTTCGCGCTCTCCTCGGTCCCGCCGAGGCGAGCGCGCTTTGCTTGGCCCTCACCGAAGGCGACACCCCCTTGAGTGTGCGTCGCAACCCCGCCAAGTGCGCGGACGAGGAGCTGTGTTTCTTCGCCGCGCCGGCCCCTGTGTCGCCCACATCGCCCACCGCACCGGCGGTTTCGTCCGAGTGTGTGCCGCCTGCGGCGGAGGCGCCGACCACGCCTGCGCCCCTTGTCGCCACGCCCGTCCCGTGGTGTGCCTACGGTCGCTACCTTTCGGCGCGCCCCGCCTTCGCTCTCGATCCGCGTTGGCATGCCGGCGCCTACTATGTGCAGGAAGCCGCCTCGATGTTCGTGGCCGCGGCCTACGCCGCGGCCTTCCCCGACGAAGCACCGCGCCGCGTGCTCGATCTCTGCGCCGCCCCCGGCGGCAAAAGCACCCTCTGGCGCACGCTCCTGCCCGACGACGCACTGCTCGTGGCCAACGAACCGGTGAAATCCCGCGCCAATATCCTCGCCGAAAACCTCACGAAGTGGGGACACCCCAACACCGTCGTGGCCAACGCCTATCCTGCGGATTTCGGCCGCCTGGTTTCGGCTTTCGACCTCGTGGCAACCGACGTTCCTTGCTCGGGCGAGGGCATGTTTCGCAAAGACTTGCAGGCGCGCGAGGAGTGGTCGCCCGAAGCGGTGGCGCGTTGTGCTGAGCGGCAGCGCGAAATCCTGCGCGATGTCTGGCCGGCGCTCCGCCCGGGGGGGTATCTCGTCTACAGCACCTGCACTTTCAACCGCGAAGAGAACGAGGACGTGGTGCAATATGCCTGCGATGAGCTGGGAGCTGAGCTGATTCCCATCCCGCTGCCCCCCGATTGGCCGATTGCCGGCGACACCACCGGCCGCGGCCTGGCGGTCTATCATTTCTTCCCCCACCGCACTGCCGGCGAGGGCTTGTTTCTGGCGCTGCTGCGCAAGACTTCGAGCACCTCGCCCGTCGAACCGCCGACGGCGGCCGCTTCGCGCCGTCCGGCTCGCGACAAGCGGCGCAAGGCCTCCGCTGTTGAAGCGCCGCCCCGCGAATTGCGCACGTGGCTCTGCGCGGCCGACGATTTCGACCTGCGTTTACAACCCGACGGGCGGTGGCATGCCGTGGCGCGCCCCCATGCCGATTTCGTCGAACGCCTGGCCGCCACGGCGCGCCTCCTGGTTTCGGGCATCACCGTGGCCGAACGCAAGGGCCCGAAGCTCATTCCGCACGCGGCCTTGGCGCTTTCCACTGCCTTGTCGCCCGAGGCCTTCCCCACGGTGGCCCTCTCGCCGGCCGAAGCTCGCGCCTTTCTGCGCCGCGAAGCCCTGGTGCTGCCGCCCGACGCCCCTCGTGGCTACGTGCTCGCCACCTTCGATGGGCTTCCCCTCGGTTGGCTCAACAATCTCGGCTCGCGCGCCAACAATCTCTACCCGTCCGAGTGGCGATTGCGCGTGGGCGGTGCCTGATGCCCCCCGCCTTTCGCGCGGCGACGCGCCTGTCTTGCGCATTCCCGCGCAGTTTCAGAGCACCGGCGCACCGCCGTTCTCTCCTTTCCCCGATCGCTTCTTTTTTAGTTCCGTAATTTCTCCATCTTCATGCAATATCTCTGTTTCACCTTCACGCTTACGCCGGCTTCCGAGGCCGCTTACGATCTGTTGGCCGACGCTTTGGCCGGCGCCGGCTTCGATAGTTTTGTACATACCGACGAGTTAGACTTGCCGCGCGTGGCTTTCCGAGACAACTTCCCCGAGAGCGCCGTGTTTGCCGACAAGGCCGACACCGATTCCTTCCAAGCTTACATTCCCGCCTCCCGTTTTGACGAAGCGGAGTTGCGCGCTGTGCTGGCCGACTTCCCCCTGCCCGACGTGCGTATCGACTATGTGCGCGAAGAGGTGGAGGACAAAAACTGGAACGAGGAGTGGGAGAAAAATTACTTCCAACCGCTGCTCATCGGCACGCCCGAAAATCCGCGCTGCGTGGTGTCTTCCACATTCCACACCGAGGTTCCCGCCGCGCCCTACGCCATTAAGATTAATCCGCAGATGTCTTTCGGCACGGGGCACCACCAAACCACCGCACAAATGCTGGAGCGTTTGCTCGACGACGAGGTGCGCGGGCTCGAAGTCCTCGACATGGGTTGCGGAACGGGTATCTTGGCGATTCTCGCCTCCCTGCGCGGGGCGAAACACTGCGTGGCCGTCGATTTTGACGAGTGGTGTGTGCGCAACACGCGCGACAATCTGGCGCTCAACCCCGTGGGCGAGATCGAAGTCGTGCACGGCGACGCCACCGCCCTCGACCATCGCGCGGAAAGCTTCGATTTGGTGATCGCCAACATCAACCGCAACATTCTTCTGGCCGACCTTCCGCGCTACGTCGCCGCGATGCGTCACGGCGCCCACCTCTATATGAGCGGATTCTACACGGCCGACGTGCCCGCCCTCCGCGAGCGCGCCGAAGCCCTGGGATTGGTGTTCGTAGACGAGCGCAGTCGCGAAGACTGGGCGTGTCTGAAATTCCGGAAAGCCTGATGCGCCGCCTCGTTTCGTCCGTCTTCGCGGCGATGCGTGCCGTGTTCGCTCGGCGCGTGGTGGTCGGCGCGCTCGTTCTCCTCGCTGCCGTGTTCGTGCCCGCGGGCGCATCGGTCGACAGCCCCCTGCGCCGCCCCCTCACCTTCCTGCCGGCGCCCATTCGGCGCGCGCCTTCCGCCGTTTGGCCAAGCGGCAGCCCGATCTCGCGCGCTGTTCGGCCGACACCCTCGCCCGCCTCTTCCTGGTGACGGGCGATGCCCGCGTGGCCGCCGCGCTCGACAGCGTGCGCCTGCGTCGCGACAGCCTCCTTTCGGCCGCGCCCTCCGATCGCGCCGCCGCGCAAGCCCTGCTCAATTCGCTCGGCTGGGTGGCCGCGGCCGAAGGCACCGACCTCTATGTGAACCTGCCCGTCGATTGCATGATCAATGTCTCCACCCCCGCGCTGCATTGCACCGTGGATCAGATTTACGAAACGGGCCGCGTGAAATATCGTCTCGCCGGTTTCCCCGCCGACGGGAGCCGGCTGCGCCTTCACCTGCGTTTGCCGGCGGGCGTTGCGGCCGACGATGTTTTTCTCAACGGCCGCCGACTCCTCGCCCCCCGCATGGAGCGCGGATACCTCGTGGTGGATCGCGCCTGGCGCAACAATGAAGAAATCTACTACGATCTGCCCGAGCGTGCCACCCTGTTGGGCGATTGAAGTTGCGCGCCCCGGTGGCATTTCGTCCACTTCTCACACGCCGACGGCGACAAAGGCCGCGTTTTGTTTGCCCTTTTCGCCTCAAAAGCGTAATTTCGCAATCTGAATATTCAAAGTAACCTATGGAAATTACCGGTAAAATCATTTTCGAACTCGAGCGCCGTTCCGGCACGTCCGCGCGCACAGGCAATTCTTGGGCTTCGCAGTCGTATGTGCTCGAGACGCACGACCAATATCCCCGCCGCATGGTCTTCGACGTGTTTGGCGACGACAAAATTCAGCAGTTCAACATCAAAGCCGGCCAGGAATTGACCGTGAGCTTCGACATTGACGCCCGCGAATATCAGGGCCGTTGGTTCAACAGTATCCGTGCCTGGCGCGTGATGCCCGCACAAGCGCCCGGTGTGCCAGGTGCCGCTCCCGTCGCCCCCCAAGCCGCCGCTCCCGGCGTGACGATGCCCGCTGCCGGCGCCGCGCAATACGGCCAAGCTCCCGCAGCCGGTGTGCCCCAACCCCAACCGCAGGCTGCCGACGGCGGAGATGACGATCTCCCCTTCTGAAGTTTGACAACCCTCATTGAGTCGCGTCGTCCGTTTGTCGGGCGACACGGCTTTTTTTGTTCCGATTAAGCCGTGAAAAAGTTCTTTCGTTTCTGTCGTTGGGCGCTGGGCATCTTTTTTGTGTCGAGCATTCTGTCGGTTATCGTGCTGCGTTGGGTGCCGGTCTACGTGACTCCGCTCATGCTCATCCGCTGTGCGCAGCAATGGAGTCGGGGCGAGCACATGCGCCTGCACCATAGTTGGGTGTCGCTCGACGAAATGCCTCCCTCGCTCCCCGTGGCCGTCATCGCCTCCGAGGACCAGAAGTTTTATGTCCACAACGGTTTCGACACCCAAGCCATCGGCAACGCGTTGGTGCAGCGCATGGAGGGCGGTCGCCGCGTGGGCGGCAGCACCATCTCCCAGCAAACGGCCAAAAACGTGTTTCTCTGGCCCAACAGCTCGTGGGTGCGCAAAGGCTTTGAGGCCTATTTCACCGTGCTCATCGAACTTTTCTGGTCGAAGCAGCGCATCATGGAGGTCTATCTCAACAGCATCGAGATGGGCGACGGCATCTACGGCGTGAAAGCCGTGGCCCGTCGGAATTTCGGGTGCGAGCCGCAGCAACTCACGCGCCGCAACTGTGCGCTCATCGCCGCGACCCTGCCCGCTCCGCTGCGTTTCAGCAGCAAAACGCCCGGCCCTTACATGCGCAGCCGCGAGCGTTGGATTTTGGGCCAGATGCGTCACGTGCCGAGCTTCGATATGCACAAATAGATCGCCCGTAGGACAGCCGCCCGCCCCCGATGGGCCGCGCTCGGCCCCCGAGCGGCGAAGAGCCGAGGCGCACCGCGAAACGACTGCCCCGTGCCTGAGTCCTGCCCTCGGCGCGCCACCTCACCTCAATGCGAAATCCCGCTTCCCTCAACTGAGGGGAGCGGGATTTTTGTTGGGTGCAGCCGCACGACGTCGGCACAAGTAGGGCAGGCACCGGGGAGAACCGCGGTGTGAAGCGGGGCAGTGTGTGCAGGCCGCGGGGCGCCGTCAGCCGAGTTGTGCGAGGGCGCGGAGTTTGTCCTCGTCGAGAATGCGCACCGTGCGCGAGGCGAAGGAGATGGCACCCTCCTGTTCGAACGCTTTGAGGGTGCGGATGGCATTAGAGGTGCTCATGTTCGAGAGTTCGGCCAGTTCTCGGCGCGTAAGTGCGAGCCCAATCGCGTGGTGGTTGGTGGGATTGGCATAGGTCGAATGGAGATAGAGGAGCGTCTCGGCCATGCGTTCGCGCAGCATGCCCTGGGTGAGGGTGACGAGTCGGCGATCGGCCGTGCCGAGTTCGCGCGCCAGCTGTTGCAAGATCAGGCGCATGAGTCGCGGCGACTCGTCGAGTAGCCGACGCACCAGCGAAATCGGATAGGCCAAGAGCGTTGTCGAGCAGTGGGTGGCGGCATTCGCCGCATAATGCTCGTCGGCCAGCGCAGCACGGTAGCCAAATATTTCGCCCGGCCCGATGAATCGAAGGGTTTGTGCACGTTCGGTGCGCCCTTCGCGGTAGATCCGCACGGTGCCCTCCATCACATAGTAGAGGTAGCGGGGCGCATCGTCCTGTCGATAGATGATTTCATCTTTCGGGAGGATGTATTCGCGCTGTGCAGCGAGGAGCCGCGCGCGCTGTTCGGGGGTGAAGGCTTCGCGAAAGGTGTGCGAAACCAAATCAGGAGACCACGGGTTCTGGATTATCATCTGCTTCATAACGTCTCTCTTTCAGAAGTGGTGGACTGAATTCCCACTGCGTGCGAAAACGACCCGTCGGGCGGCGGATTCGCACCGTGGTGTTATGGCAAATTTATGCATTAGGCCGGGAGCGGCCAAACATTTCTCTAATTATTTTCGAATAAAGCACACCGACGTGCATTTCTCTCGTTTTCGGTCGGTGTGAAGGCGACGCCGTCGGGGGACGTTGCGGCGCGAAAGTGGGCGGTGCGGAAGGGCGCACCCCGCAAGGTGCAGAAAAAATGCGGAGCCGAGGAACAAAAACCGGGCGTTTTCCGATGAAAACGGGGGGCTTTGTGCCGAAACACCGCATCTTTTCTGCGGGGGAGGGGCGAAGGGAGCGCGAAGGGTCAGGCTTCGCCGCGGTCGTCGGCGCTTTCCGGCACTCGCTCGTCGCTCACGCCGTCCCAACCTTGGGCGCGGAGGGCGAATTCGTTGCCGTCGCGGGTGATCAATTGGGCGCCGAGTTCCGAACGCGTGATGTGGCCGATGATTTTCACGTCGTCGAGCGCTTCTACCTGCTCGTGGGCGGAGAGCGGCACGGTGAAAAGCAGTTCGTAGTCCTCGCCGCCGTTGAGCGCGCAGGTGCTTACGTTGAGATTCAGCTCTTCGGCCGCCACAGCCGTCTGGTAGTCGATGGGCAAACGGTCCTCGTAGATGCGGCAGCCCACGCCCGAGCGCTGACAGATGTGGAGCAGTTCGCTGCTCAGTCCGTCGCTCACATCGATCATGGCGGTGGGACGGATGCCGGCAGCGCGCAGGGCGAGAACAATGTCGCGGCGCGCCTCGGGTTTGAGGAACCGTTCGAGCAGGTATTCGCGACCGGAGAAGTCGGGGGCGAAGTTCAGGGCGCGGCGTGCGGTTTCGCTTTTGGCGGCGCGGAGTTGCGAGAGGTAGATGCCCTTTTCGCGCTCGAGCAGGCAGAGTCCGAGATAGGCAGCGCCGAGGTTTCCGCTCACACAAATGAGGTCGGTGTCCTGTGCGCCGTCGCGGCCGCAGATGTCATCGGGTTGTGCGGTGCCCAGTGCGGTGAGGCTGAGGGTGAGGCCCGTGAGCGAGGCGCTGGTGTCGCCCCCCGCGAGATCGACTTCGTGCTGTTGGCACGCCAAACGGATGCCGGCGTAGAGTTCGTCGACGTCTTCGACGGCAAAGCGCTTGGAGAGCGCCACGCCGGCGAGCAATTGGCGCGGGGTGGCGTTCATGGCGTAGAGATCGGAGAGGTTGACCACCGCGGCCTTGTAGCCCAGGTGGCGCAAGGGCGAGTAGACGAGGTCGAAGTGGATGCCTTCCATGAGCAGGTCGGTGGTGGAGAGGAGCACTTCGCCGGCTTCGGGGCGGAGCACGGCGCAGTCGTCGCCGATGCCGCGGAGGGTATGGGCGTGGAGGGGAGGGAGGGCGGAGGCGATGCGGTCGATGAGCCGAAATTCGCCCAGTTCGGAAATTTGCATGGGGTGGTGATGCGAAAACGGGGGAGGGGAGGACGGCGCGCGGCGCACGCGCGGGGCGGAGGGGCTTAGAAATAGTAGCCCAGGCCGAGGCGCATGCCTACTTCACTCCCGCCGGTGAAATCGTTGACCGAGACTTTGTAGAACACCTGGGGTTCGATGGCCACATAGTGGTTGAGATAGAAGGTGTAGCCCAGTTCGAGGGGGATGTGAAGGTTGTTGATGTTGGGCGCATGGTGCGAGAATTCGGCACCGGTGCCGATGGAGAGTCCGTTTTGGATGATGTAGTAGCGCAAACCGGCGCCGAGGGTGACGGCATCGTCGTGTTTGCTGTAGTGATTGTAGCCGAAGCTGGCGCGCGCCATGAGGCAGTCGGCCAGGAAGTAGCCGCCGTCGATGTTGATTCCTGCGCGGATGCCGCCTTTGTCGGTGTAGTTGAGGTTGAAGTTCGAGAGTCCGGCGGCGAGATAGCCCGTGCCGGCGTCGAACTGGGCGTGGCTCTTGGTGAAACTGAGCGTGGCGAGGAGAACAAGGAGGGTGAGGAGGCGTTTCATGTGTGGAGAAAAGATGTAGGAGGTGGAGAGGTGATGAGCAAAGGTGGGGGAGGGTGCCGAGGGCTTGCCCGGGGCGTGACGGCCGAGCGGGCAAGCGGTGGCGGCCGGTGGGGTCAGAGCGATTGGAGGCGGGCGATGAGGCGCTGTGCGTGCGCGTCGGCCTTGGCTTCGATGGCGGCCAGTTGGGCGGGATCGGTGCGCAGGGCGTAGGACACGCCGCAGGTGCTTTCGATGCCTGCGAATTCCAGACCGGTGAAGCCGGCGGCGGTGCAAAGGTTTTGCATCATGGCGCTGAAATCGGGGGCGTCGGCGCCTTGGGGGGTGTAGACTTCGGCCGGTGCGCCCGTGGTGAGCGAGAGCAGCAGCTTTTTACCCTTCAGGGCATGGGCGTTTGTGCCGTGCGAGAAGCCGTGGAGCCACACTTCTTCCATCCAACGCTGCAGGAGCGAGGGGATGTTGAACCAGAAAAGGGGGAACTGGAAGACGATGACGTCGGCGCGACGCAACCGATCTTGCTCTGTCGGGACGTCGATGGGCTTGTTGGTGTAGAGCGCATCGAGACGGAGCACTTCGGCACCGGGGAGTTCGCGCTCGAGGGTGTCGAGAATGCGGCGGTTGGCCACCGAGTTGTGGAGGTCGGTGTGGCCGCTGACGATGAGAGTGTGTAGCATGTGTTGGGTGATAGGGGGATTAGTATTCGCGCCAGAAGGAGGGAACGAAGGGAATGATGAAGGCGAAGATTTCCAAGCGCCCGGCAATCATGAGAAACGAGCTGATGTAGAGCCCGCCGTCGGGGAGTACACTCCAGGAGTCGAGAGGCCCAATCTCATAGCCCAGACCCGGGCCGACGTTGGAGTAGGCCGAGATGCTCAACCCCAGGGCGTCGAACATGGGAAGCCCCATGATGATGAGCGTACTCACCCCGATGGTGAGGAGCAGAATGAAGAAACAGGTGTAGGCAAAGATGGATTGTACGACCTCGGGCCCGAGGTTGTCTTGATTGATGCGCAGGGTGAGGACGGCGCGCGGGTGGAGAATGCGGCGAAACTCGTTGCGGATGATTTTTACGGCCGTGAGCACGCGCACCACCTTGATGCCGCCGGCCGTACTGCCCGCACACGAGCCGATGACGCACATGATGAGGAGGATGATCCACGTGAGGTGGGGCCAGACGAGGAAGTTTTCGGTGGTGAAACCGGTGGTACTCATCAATGACACGACGTTGAAGAGCGATTCGCGGAAGCCGTGTTCGCTCAGGTCACCGGCTTCGAGCCATTTGCTGAGTGTGATGATCCCGACGGCCAGGAACACGAGAAAAAGATAGAGGCGGAGTTCTTCGTCGCGCAGGGTTTGACGCCAGCGACGCTTGAAGACGAGGAGATAGAGTAGGGTGAAGTTGATAGAACTGAGCATCATAAACACCACAGAAGCGTACTCTATGAGCGGAGAATGGAAGTAGGCGATGCTGTCGCCGTGGGTGCCGAAGCCGCCGGTTGCGAGGGTGGCGAACGAATAGTTCACGGCATCGAAGAGATTCATCCCGCAGAGATAGTAAGTCAGGGCACAAGCCACGGTGACCAACAGGTAGGTGCTCCACAACCAGTGGGTGGTGGTGGAGACACGCGGGTGGAGTTTGCCCAATTTCAGCCCGGTGGATTCGGCAGAAAAGAGTTGCTGCTCGCCTACCCCGAGGGCGGGAAGCAGAGCCAGGGTGAAAAAGATGATGCCCATGCCGCCAACCCAGTGCGTTAGGCTGCGCCAGAAGAGAATGGAGTGGGGGAGTCCGTCGATGTGATCGAGGGCGGTGGCGCCGGTGGTGGTGAAACCGGACATGGCCTCGAAGAAGGCCGCGGCCACGCGGTCGGTCACGCCACCGGTGAGGAAGGGGAGCATGCCGAATAGGCAATAAACGATCCAAGTCGAGAAGACGACAAGGTAGCCGTCGCGACGGCCGAATTCAGGATTGGCCTTCCGGCTCAAAAGGCTGAGCACAAGACTCGCCACGAGGCAGGCACCAATTGGAATGAGCCAGGTGCGGTGGGCTGATTCGCCGTAATAGAAACTTAGGGCGTAGCAAAGGCCCATGAGCACGGCTTCGAGGAGGATGAGGCCCGAGAGGGCGCGGGCTACGATGCGGAGATTGAGCATTCAATTGAAGTATTTCTCGAGACGGCGGAATTCATTTTTCAAACAGAAGAGCACTACTACGTCGCCGGTGCGGAAGGTCGTGTCGCCGTTGGCCATGTAGCCCACGCCGTCGCGCACATATCCGCCGATGTTCACGCTGGGCGGGAGGTTGAGCTTGGCGACCGGCTTGCGAGTGATGCGCGTATTCTCGTGCACCTTGTATTCTATCACGTCGGCATTGGCCACATCGAAACTCTTGATGCTTTCCACGTCGGCTTTCAAGAGCATTCTGTAAATGTGGGCGGCGGCAAATGCTTTTTTGTTGATGATGGAACCGATGTCCAACTGCTCGGCCATGGCGATATAGTCCGTGTTTTCGACCATGGCAATGGTTTTCAGCACGCCCATGCGGCGGGCGGCGAGGCAAGAGAGGATGTTGGTCTCCGAATTTTGGCTGGCGGCGACGAAAACTTCGGCGTGGCTCACGTTTTCGTCCTGTAGCGCGCGAATATCGCGCCCGTCGCCGTTGAGCAAAAGGAACTTCGGATTGGTGATGGCGGCGGAGATGGCGTCGAACTTTGACGGGTCGCGCTCGAAAACTTTCGCCTTGATGTGGCTCGGCAGCGTGTTGACGCTGTGAATCACCGTGTCGGCCGCTCCCATATAGAACACACAGTGGGTCTCGGGCCCGTGGGCTTTGCCAAGCAGTTCGCGAACGAAATTGACATGTGAGGGGGTGGTCATGACAAACACCAGGTCGTCCTCTTCCAAACAGTCGTTTCCGTGCGGAATGAGGGTGGCGCCACCGCGTTTCACCGCGGTGATGTGGAACGGGTCGGAGGGCGAAGCGATTTCGGCCAGGGGGCGGTTGAGAATGTCGACGCCGCGACGCACTTTCACGGCGAAAAGCAGGAGTTTCCCGTCCTGTACCTCCCACCACTGGCGAGCCCAAGGCCGAACGATGAGGTGATTGATTTCGGCGGCGGCGAGCATCTCTGGATAGATCACACTATCGATGCCGACGGTGTGAAAAAAATCCTCATAGTCGCGGGCGGTGTACTCGGCGTTGTCGACGCGCGCCACGCACTTGCGGGCTCCGAGCTTCTTGGCCAGCATGCAGCAAGTGATGTTGCGGCTCTCGTCGGGCGTGACGCCGATGAAGAGGTCGGCGCCTTTGACGTTGGCTTCCTGAAGTTGGGTGATCGAACCGGGCGAGCCGCAGAGTGTGAGGATATCGACGCACGAGGAAACGCTGTTGAGGCGTTGTTGCTGTTCGTCGATGAGGGTTACGTCGTGTCCGTCCTTGAAAAGGAGTTTGGCTAAGTGGCTGCCGATCTCGCCGGCGCCGGCTATTACGATGCGCATGGGAAAAAATGGATGAAAATGGGGCGCGGAGCGCCGGTGGTGCGCCGGTGGCGACGCCGGGCGGCCGGGAAATCGGCGGGCGTCGGGGCGCAGGTAGGAAAGAGGGGGAGCGACGGCCTCAGGAGTGCGGGGCGTCGGTCGAGGTGAGGGCTTCGACGAAGGCGCGGGCGAAACTTTCGCTGTCCATTCCGCAGTCGGTGCGCTGCAAAGCCACGCTGCCGTGCTCAATGAAGCGGTCGGGCAGTCCGAAGCGCCGGAGCGGCACGGTGATATTGCGGTCGGAGAGCAGTTCGAGCACGGCCGAACCGATGCCGCCTTCGCGGGCGCCGTCTTCGATCACGATGAGGTGGCGGTGGCGGCGCGCTATATTTATAATGAGTGTCTCGTCGAGCGGCTTGGCAAAGCGCAGATCGACGTGCGTGATGCGCCCGTCGGCCGGTGCGCTGCCCTCGAAGTCGAGTGCACCCGGTGCGGCGGGATGTTCGGTGGCCAACCGATCGAGGAGACCGGCCACTTCTGCGCCCAAGGGTCCGAAGGTGAGCACGGCCAGCGAGCCGTCGCCGCGTCGCAAGAGGCGGCCGCGACCGATTTCGACGGCTTCGAGCGGACACCGCCAGTCGGTGCGCGAACCGGCACCGCGGGGGTAGCGAATCACGAAGGGACCGCTTTCGGGCAATTGCGCCGTGTACATGAGGCGCCGCAGCTCGCATTCGTCCATTGGTGAGGAGAGGGTGAGATTGGGCACCGTGCGCAGGGCGGCAATGTCGAAGGCACCGTGGTGGGTGGGGCCGTCTTCGCCCACCAGGCCCGCGCGGTCGAGACAGAACACCACGTGCAGACGCAGCAAAGCCGTGTCGTGGATGATGTTGTCGTAGGCGCGTTGGGCAAAAGCGCTGTAGATGTTGCAGAAAGGCACCATCCCCTCCTTGGCCATCCCCGCCGAGAAGGTGACGGCGTGGCCTTCGGCGATGCCCACGTCGAAGGTGCGTTCGGGAAAGGCGCGTTGCATGAGGTGCATGCTGCAACCGGTGAGCATGGCCGGCGTGACGCCCACGATGCGATCGTTGGCGCGCGCCAGTTCCACGAGTGTTTCGCCGAACACATCTTGGAATTTCGGCGGGGTGTCGCCGGCAGGGGGGGCAACAAGCCGCACGCCCGCTTCACAATCGAACTTGCCCGGCGCGTGCCACACCACGGGGTCGCTTTCGGCCCGGTCGTAGCCCTTGCCTTTCACCGTTTTGATGTGCAGCAAACGCGGACCCGTCATGGGGCGCAGGGCGCGAAGCAGCCGAACGAGCGAGATCACGTCGTGACCGTCGTAGGGACCGAAGTAACGAATGTTGAGGCCTTCGAAAATGTTTTGCTCCGACGAGAGAAAAGACTTGAAGGCATTGTTGAGACGAATGAGGCGTTTGCGGCGCGAGGGGGGCAGCAGACCCCAGCTCTCCAGGCGGCGCGCCAAACGATTGCGCAAACCGTTGTAGGCCGAGGAGGTGTGGAGATTGAGCAGGTAGCGTTTCATCCCCCCGACCGAGTTGGAGATGCTCATGTCGTTGTCGTTGAGGATGATGAGCAGGTTGTTGGGCGTCTCGCTCACGTTGTTGAGTCCTTCGAAGGCCAACCCGCCACTCATGGCCCCGTCGCCGATGACGGCCACCACATGCTTGTCGGTCTCGCCGCGCTGCATGGCGGCCACACTCATGCCGAGCGCGGCCGAAATCGAGTTGGAGGCGTGGCCGCACGCGAAGGTGTCATATTTGCTCTCGGCCGGCGAGGGAAAAGGCCGCACGCCTCCCCAGCAGCGATTGGTGTGGAACGTGTCGCGGCGCCCGGTGAGAATTTTGTGGCCGTAGGCTTGGTGTCCCACGTCCCACACGATGCGATCGTCGGGGGTGGAAAACACGTAGTGCAGCGCCACCGTCAGTTCGACAGTGCCGAGGCTGGAGGCCAGGTGGCCGGGATTTTGCGACAGTTCGTCGAGGATGTCGGCACGCAGTTCGCGGCAGAGCTGCGGCAGCTGCCGAAGGCGCAGTTTGCGCAGGTCCGACGGGCTGTCGATGCGGGAGAGGAGCGGGTATTTTTCCTTTTGCGTCATGTCTGTTCGAGGGGGCAACCGGTGGCGGTGCCGGGAGAGATCATTCGCCGAAGGCTTCGGCCAACTGGTTGCGGCGGAAGGCCGAGCGAATGTATTGCTGCATCATGGCGATGGCGCGCGAGTTGTCGCCACCGTTGGGCAAGATGATGTCGGCATGTTGCTTGGAGGGTTCGATAAACTCGTCGTGCATGGGTTTGAGCACGTTGCGATATTTTTCTATCAGCATTTCCAGCGGGTGACCTCGCTCGGCAATGTCGCGTTCGATGACGCGGAGCAGCCGTTCGTCGGGACAAGTGTCGACAAAGATCTTGAGATCCATCTGTTCGCGTAGGTCGCGATCGTAGAGGGCCATGATTCCCTCCACAATGATCACGTCGCGCGGCTCTACGTGGATGGTTTCCTTGCAGCGCGTGCACGTGAGATAGGAATAAGTGGGCTGTTCGATGGCCACACCGTGGCGCAGTTGTTCGATTTGGTGCGTGAGCAGCGGCCAATCGAAGGCGTTGGGGTGGTCGAAGTTCGTGAGTTTGCGACGTTCCTCGGGCACATCCCATTGGTGTTTGTAGTAAGAGTCTTGAGGAATGACGGCTACGGCGTTGGCCGGCAGACTTTCCACAATTTTGCGCACGACGGTGGTCTTGCCCGACCCCGTGCCGCCCGCGATTCCGATGATGAGCATAGTGTTGGTGGGCTGGTTGCTAGGGCAAAAGTACACAGAAAAAACGAATCCTTGAAATTTCGCTCTTCCAAATGCCGCGTTTCGCTGTTCACCGCCCGCCCGACGTGCCCGCAAACGGCGCGGGTTTTCGAGAAAAACGGGGGAGGCGATCGAAAAATCCCCCGCTTTCGGTGGAAAACGGGGGACTTTTTCAGACCCTGTGGGCGCCGTGTGACGCGCCCCGCGGGGCAAGGGAGAAAAACGGGCGTTAAAGTCCGGCAGGCAGCTTGTAGCCGGCCAGACGGGCCACGATTTTCGGAATTTCGGTGTTGTCAATGCGACCGTGGAAGCGCTCTGCGCCCGCGCCGATGGCGAAGACGGGCACGTAGCCGTCGGTGTGACCGCCAGTGGTCCAGGCCACGTGGGCGTGCTTGGCCAGAATGCGCTTGGCCAGCGCCGACAGACCGCTCTCCGAGGCGTAGAGTGACTCAGCGCCCTTGTCGCGTCCTTCCACCAAGTCGGTGTAAGCTTTGCGAAGCGACTCGATTTCGTCGCGCGTGAGCTGCACTTTCGTGCCGAAACCGAAGTTCACTTCCAGATCCTTGCGCACCAGGTCCCAGGTGAAGGCGTCGCCCTTCGTGCGGCGCAGGTATTTGAGGCGCGCCGTGTAGTTGTAGCTGCTCATGGTCTGGGCGGCGAGCAGACGGAGGTCGAGGTCGTAGCCGCCGTTGCCCAGCGCCAGGCCGCCCGTCTCGTGGTCGGCGGTGATGAGAATGAGGGTTTCTTTCGGGTGCTTCTTGTAGAACTCATAAGCCACGCGCACGGCTTCGTCGGTGTCCACCACTTCGTGCACCATCGGCGCAGCGTCGTTCGTGTGGCACGCCCAGTCGATCTTGCCGCCCTCGATCATGCAGAAGAACTTGGAGGGATTTTTCTTCAACAGGAAGTCTATGGCGCCGCGGGTGATGTCGGCCAGCGTGAGGTCGCCGGGTTTGCGGTCGAGCGCGTAGGGCAGCGAAGTGCTGTCGCGGTGATTGGCCTCGCGACTCTGGAAGTAGATCATGCGTTTGGCCTTGCGCCAGCTGTTGTTGAACTCTTCTTTGCCGTTGGCAATGGTGAATCCGGCGTTGCGGGCTTGGGTGTAGAGGTCAGCTTCGCCGGAGGTGAGGGGCGCGGGCTTGAGAAAATCGCTGCCGGCGAAGAAGTCGAAGTTCGATTTCACCAGGTCGCGACCGATCTCGGCGTACATTTTGCGGTGCTTCTGGTGGGCGTAGAAGCAAGCGGGGGTGGCGTGGTCCACGCTCACGCTGGTGGCGATGCCCACTGCGGCGCCGGCGTCTTTGGCCCACACGGCAATCGAGGTGATGGGCGTGATGCTGTCGGGCAATACGCCGATGGCGTTGTTGTAGGTCTTGCGACCTGTGGCCAAAGCCGTGCCGCCGGCGGCCGAATCGGTGATGCCGTGGCTGTCGCTCTGCGTGTTGACGAGGGCTACGTTGGGGAAACTCGGGAAGGTGAGGGGCTTGATGCCGCGACGGCCCTCGACGGCGGCCAGATAGGTCTCGGTGGCGTTCACTTGGTTCACGCCCATGCCGTCGCCGATGAAGTAAAACACGTACTTTGGCCCTTGTTGGGCGAAGGCCACGGCGGCAAAGGCCAGACCGAGGCAGAGAGTGAGGAATTTGCGTTTCATCTTGTGTGGATGGATTGCGGGTGGATGAATGTAAGTTGGGGCAAAGTTACGTTTTTTCTCGCGCACGCTTTGCTTTGTGTGGCTTCTATTTGTGTTCGGCGGGAGCAAACGGCTGCTCCCCGGCGGCTGCCTCTCGCCTTTTTCCGCTGGGCGTGCCGGTGCTCGGGGAGATGGCGGAGGGCGCTGGGCGGGTGTTGTCTTGTGCCCGTGGGGCGTGCGCAAATTTCGCGCGGGGAGGAGGGAGACAGCGGGGGAGGGATACAAAAAATCCCCCGAACGGCGATGGGCGGTTCGGGGGATTCGTGTGGAGAGCGGGCTATTTCAGACTGTCGGCCTTGGCGCGGAGGCTGTCGATCTCGGCTTTGTAGGGCGTGATGACGACGTTGACGTCGCGAATGTTGCCGAAATCGGTGCCGAGCACCACGTCGAGACGGTAGCTCTGGCCGTCGGACGAATTGGAGACGCGGTGAACGCGCCCAACGAAGATGCCCGGCGGGAAAACAGAGGAGTAGCCCGACGTTTCGATGATGTTGCCGGCGCGCACCTTGGCGTAGCGCGGCACGTCGTCGACGTGGGCTTTGCGCGTACTGCCGCCGTCCCAGAGGAGGTAGCCGAAGTAGTGGCTGCCACGCACGCAGCAGGAGATGCTCGACTTGCTGTTGGTGACGGGAAGCACGAGGGAGTGGCGCGGACCGACGAGATAGATGATGCCGACTACGCCGCCGCCGCCCACAACGCCCATTTCGGGACGGATGCCGTCGGCACTTCCGCGGTCGAGCACGAGGTAACCGTCGCCGCCGGAGCGCACGTTGTTGCTCACTACGCGGGCGGGGAGCAGGTGGTAACCGCCGAGTTCTTGCAGCACGCGCCGCTCGGTGTGGGTGCTGTCGTGGAGGGCTTCGGCCAGGGCGTCGCGAAGGCTGGCGTTCTCACGCTGCAAACGGAGGTTGTCGTCGGTGAGGGCGCCGTTGATGTCGCGCAGGTTGAAGAAACTCTCGGTTTCGGTATAGGCGCGATTGAGTTGGGCGGCGCCTTCACCGGCGGCGGTGAGCCATACACTCCCTTGATAGTCGTTGAAGCGGAAGAGAAGGGTGAGACTCACGATCTCGAGCACGACAAACAGGAAGATGTAGTTATAGCGACGGAGAAAATCGAGGAGTATTTGCATGGGGGAGGAGGTTTCTGGGGCGGGGACTTTTGAGCGACGGGGAGGAGTGGCCGGTGGGCCCGGGGCGGTGAGGTGGTTGTCGCGCGCTGAGGTGGGACGCGGTGGGCTGTTGCGTGTAGCTGCGAGCGGAGGTCGATCTGCCGCGGCGGCCTTTTCTATGGTTTCTCTCGTGCCGGGGAGCGAAAACCGAAGCGCCCCGCCCGAAAGGTCGGACGGGGCGCCGGTGATGTGGGTGGGGCGTGGAGTTGGCCCCCGGTGGGGCGCCTATTTCGGGGAGAAATTGCTCATTCTTGCCGAAGGTGGGGCGCTTTGTTCCGTCGTTTCGCGTCTGTTTAGCGCATGAGGCAGGGATAGTCGTCGACGTTTTCGAGCGCTTTGCCCGTGCCCTTGGCCACGCAGAGGAGGGGATCTTCTGCCACGTGGAAGGGGATGTTGATTTTGTCCGTCAGGCGCTTGTCGAGTCCGCGAAGGAGGGCGCCGCCACCGGTGAGATAAATGCCGTTCTTGACGATATCGGCATAAAGTTCGGGGGGCGTGTTGCTCAGCGCGTTGAGTACGGCTGTTTCGATGCGGGCAACGGAGCGTTCCAGGCAGTGTGCGATCTCTTGGTAGCACACAGAGACTTCCATCGGCAGGGCAGTGATGCGATTGGGGCCGTGTACCACGTAGTCGGCGGGGGCTTCGTTGGCGGGAAGCTCAGCAAGTGCGCTGCCGACTTGGATTTTGATGCGCTCGGCCATGCGTTCCGAGACGGAAACGTTGTGCTGGCGGCTCATGTATTCGCGAATGTCGGCCGTAAAGTCGTCGCCTGCCATTTTAATGGAGTTGTTCGAGACGATACCTCCCATGGAAATCACGGCGATCTCCGTGGTTCCGCCGCCGATGTCCACAACCATGTTGCCTTCGGGGGCGTTGACGTCGAGACCAATGCCGATTGCGGCGGCCATGGGCTCGTAAATGAGGTAGACATCGCGGCCGCCGGCGTGTTCTGCGCTGTCGCGCACGGCACGGAGTTCAACTTCGGTCGAACCGGAGGGGACTCCGATGACCATTCTTATGCTGGGTGTGAAGAGATGTCGGCTGGTGCGCACCATGTTGATCAGGCCGCGCATCATTTGTTCGCAAGCGTTGAAGTCGGCAATCACGCCGTCTTGCAAAGGACGGATCACGCGGATCTTTTCGCTCGTCTTTTCATACATGAGCTTGGCGCGTTCGCCGACTGCGATGGTCTTATCTGAGCTGGGATCGAGGGCAACGACCGAAGGTTCGTTGACGGCGATCTCACCGTCGGCGATAATGATGGTGTTGGCCGTGCCCAGGTCCATGGCCAACTCGCGTTTCATCGAGAAGAAGGAAGAAAAAATTCCCATTGGGCAATGCGGTGGTTAGAAGGTGGAGCTATGGGGAGAATAGCTTGTGGGAAAATGTTGCCGAGTGGCGTCAGGCCTGTTCGAACCAGGCGTGAATGGCCGTGTCGTAGTGCGAGGAGGTGGCGAAAGCGTGGGTGGCGAAGGCGCGACGCTCCTCGAGTGTGGTTTCTGCGCCGCGGGCTTCGACGATTTCGAGCAGCGGGGCGTAGTCTGCCTTGGAGGAAACGATCACCACGTCGTTGAAGTTCTTGGCGGCTGCGCGGATGAGCGAGATGCCGCCGATGTCGATTTTCTCAATAATCTCCGCTGCGGAGGCGCCGGAGGCCACGGTGGCTTCGAAAGGATAGAGATCTACGATGACCAAATCGATGTTTCCGATTTCGTACTGTGCCATTTGCTGCACATCGTCGGACAAATCGCGGCGTCCGAGGATGCCGCCGAACACTTTGGGGTGGAGTGTCTTGACGCGTCCGCCCAAAATGGAGGGATAGCCCGTGAGATCTTCGACGCGCTCGCAAGGAAGACCGAGAGAGCAGATGAAGTCGTGAGTGCCGCCCGTGGAAAGGAATTGAACGCCTTGGCGATGCAGGGCGCGGAGCAGCGGTTCGAGGCCGTCTTTGTGGTAAACCGAGACGAGTGCGGTTTGGATTTTGCGATTTGTGGCCATGCGCAATGTCGGAGTTTGGTATTTGGCCGCAAATATACGGAAAACTTTTGGATTGACACGGCTGCCGCCCGATAAGATTGCGACGAAAAGCGCCGAAACCATTGTACTTTCGGCTGCGCGCGGGCGGTGTGGTGCCGAAGGGCCGGGGTTTGGGCAGGGCATAGGGACGAAAAGCGAAGCCCGGCCCCTGCTTGTGCGAGCAGCGGCCGGACTTTCACATTACAGATCGAACCTACACATTATATATAGGGCGTCTGCACAATGTGCCGGGCGTCTACGTTACGGAATTAGGCGCCTACACACATTATATATAAGGCATCGGGCAGCAAGATGGACTGCCGCACAGCCGACCCTCGGGATCAGTGGGTCACGATGAGGCGACGTGCCAAGCGAGTGCCGGGCGTGACGATCGACAGCACGTAGGCACCGGATTGTAGTCCGCCGAGGTCGATCACTTCCTCGTGGGCCTGTTGCACACCGCTGAGGCGGCGTTGCACGACGGGGCGGCCGTCGAGCGAGAAGACCGTGAGCGTGGCTTCGCGTTCGGGGTTGTTGAAGAGCACCCGCCAGCTTTCTGGAGTGCGTGCGATGCTCACCGGTTCGAGTGCGGCCGAAGGACGCGTCAGACCGTCGACCTTGCCGATGCGCAGGGCTTCTTTCAGGCCTTCATAGGCGTCGACCAGGCCGTAGCCGTAGCGTGCATCCCAGGTTTTGCCCTCCATTTTGGCGTGTTTGCGCGAGGTTTTTTGCAGAATCTCGATCACCTGCTCGTAGGTGAGGTTGGGATAGGCTTGCAACCACAGGGCAATCGTGCCGGCCATGAAGGGCGAGGCCTGCGAAGTGCCTTCCATCAGTCCGTACCACGATTTGTCCTTGCCGCGGCCCACCGATGTGGTCAGCAACAAGTCCTCATTGTTGGGATCGAAGCCTTGTGCCAGCTTGTTTTGCGCACTGTTGATGAGCGAACCGGGGGCGAGCACTGCGGGCTTGGGGTATTTCGCGTCGAGGAACGGACCGACGGAGGAGAAACTCGTGACGTCGCCCAACTTCTCTTCGCTGATTTTCTCGCCTTTGTAGTCGAGGTTCGTGGCATAGCAGCCCACCGCGATGGCGCGGGGGATGGAAGCGGCGCCTTCGCCCACGATAAATTCGTCGTCGGCTTGCAGTGTGGCAGCTTCGTGCCCCTTGACCGGCCGAGAAGCCACGCCCGCGCTCAGGCCGTTGCCGTCCACCCAAACGTGGAGGGCTTCGTTTTGCGTGTTGTCGGCCGAAGCCGTGATCTTGAACCCGATCTTCATGTTCAGATCGTCGCCGCCTTCTTCGTTTTCGTCGCCCGGAATCACCGCGTTGTCCCAAGCGGCGCGCAGATCCAGGAAGTAGCGGTGCAATTCGCGCTGGTTGTTGGTGTTGACCGTGCCGAGTTCGCTGCTCTCATCGATCACTTTTTTCCAATATTCGTCCGTTTGCGGCAGAATTTCTCCGCCCGAATAGAGGAAGGGCGTGACGGTGAAATGCGTTTTGCCGTCGGCGGCGCTGCCCCAAATGTCCACGTTGGTGTAGAATTGGTCGTCAGCTTCCCCGTCGACCACGCTTTGGAAGTCGGCGTCGACGAGCACATATTTCGTTTCGCCCGGGGCCAGTGTGCCGTGGGTGTGGAGGTGTTGGTCGCCTTCGTTGCCCATGGCCGCCGTGATGAAGCCGCCGCGGTCGCCCAACAGGCGGTCGATGCTCTGATCATAGTCCGTGCTGCCGTCGTGGGGTCCCGTTTGGCTGCCGAAACTCATGTTCACCACCCAAGGTTGCTTATGTTGTTGGGCATAGTCCTTGACGAATTTCACGTCCTCCATGATTTCCGCGTCGTCAAACGAAGAGGGAATCATAATGATGTCGGCTTCCGGCGCCACGCCCTTGAGTCCGTTGCCCGTGTCGCTGCCCGCGGCGATATTGGTCACGTGTGTGGCGTGGCCGGTGTCGGGTTTCGAACGGTCGGTCCCGGTGGGGATCACGGCGGTGGGGGTGGTGTCTTTATTCTCGGCGGGGTCGCTCGAATAGGCCGAACGATCCCAGAGCATCTTCACGCGCGAATTTTTCGACGTGGGGTCGAGGAAGGCCGCGTGGCGGAATTCAAAACCTTGGTCGATGACGCCGATCACGACGCCGCGACCCGTGAAAGGGGTGTCCAGGCCGGTGCCCGTGTGCACCTTGGTCACGCCCGCATCGGCGCGCGCTTTGTTGAGCGAAGGGCGGAAACGGCGCGGGAAAGTGAGGTGTTTCACCTCGTTCATGGTGGCCAAGCTGTCGAGTGCGGCGGCGGGCACGGTGGCCGTCACCATGGCATCGGTGATCACCGTGGCCGTTCCGCCCAGTGTGGCGATGCGGGTGGCTACGGCCTCGGCGCTGCCTTCGGCGGTGGCGATGTTGAGGCGCAAGGGGGCGTTGACGTTCACCACGCGACCCCGCAAACGGAGGTGGGTGGCGGTGCTGTCGACGGTGCCGCGGGTGGAACGGGCCAGCGCGGCGCGACGTTGCACGATTTGACTGAGGGCGGCATCCATCTTGTTCGAACCGGCGGGCTGCTGAGCCGCGCCGTGCAGCGCGTAGTTCAGACCACCGAACAAGAGGAAGGCAAATAACGGAAGAGTATTATGTTTCATTGAAGGAGATTGATGCGAGTTTGCACTCCAAAATTGGAGGCTTAGCGGCGAATATACGCATAAAAAACGGAAAAAGCGGGCTTCGCACGCCAAAGATTGGGTGCTGCACGCGTTTTCTTCCACTAAATAGGGCAAAATGTGGGGTGAAAAGGTCGGCGCCGCGGGGCGAAAACGCTCATTTGGGCGCAAACGGAGCGTTCAGTCGTGCGCTTTCTCGCCTGCTCGCCGCGCGATGCCTTCGGCCGCCGTGAGCCCCGTGAGCCAGGCCGCCGTGAGATTGAAACCGCCCGTGAGTCCGTCGATGTCGAGCACCTCGCCCGCAAAGAAAAGCCCCGGCACGTGCCGGCTCTCCATCGTCTTGGGCGACACCGACTTGAGACTCACGCCGCCGCACGTGACAAATTCGCCTTGATGAGTGGTGCGTCCCGTCACGGCGTAGGCGTCGGCCGTGAGCACCGTGGCGAGTTGGCGCAGTTGTCGGCGGTTGAGTTCGGCACAGCGCCGTTCGGCCGGCACCTCGGCCCGCTCGAGCAGGACGTTCCACAGGCGTGCGGGCAGATCGAAGGCGCGGACGCCCCCCACTTGTCGCCCGCCGTGAGCGGCAAACAGGCACCGAAGTTCCTCGAGCGCGCGTTCGGGATCGGCCGTGCCGCACCAACCGATGAGCAACGTGCCGCGGTGGTCCGCCGCGGCCAGCATCCGCGCACCGAAGGCCGAGAGCCGCAGCACACCCGGCCCACTCACCCCCTGGCGCGTGAGGAGCAGCGGCCCGCGGGCGCGAATTTTCGTGTCGTGCAGGCTGAGGCAGACCTCGTTGACGCTCACCCCCGAGAGGGCGGCCAGCGCCGGCGCGTCGAGTCGCAGACCGAAAAGCGAGGGGCAGGGGGCTTCGACGGCATGGCCCAGCGCTTCCCACGGGGCGAGCGCTTCGGGGCGCGAGAGGCCGCCGCAGGTCACCGCCACGTGGTCGAAGTGCGCATCGGCCACGTGGGCGCCGTGCCGATCGACGAGACGAAACGTGCCGTCGGGCGCGGGGGCGACCGTGTGCACCTCACTGTGCGTGCGCCACTCCACACCGCCCCGTTGCAAGGCCGAGAGCAGCGCATCGACCACGGTGGCCGATTGCTGCGAAGCGGGGAAAACTCGCCCTTCGGCCTCGACGCGCAGCGCCACGCCGAGCGATTCCCACCGCGCCATGAGGCTTTCGGGCGGCGTGGCGCGGAGCAGGCGGCTCATCAGCCGCGCGCCGCGAGGATAGACGTCGGCCGTTTCGGTCACGTCGGCGAAGGTGTTGGTCACATTGCAGCGACCGCCGCCTGTGGCGCGCACCTTGGCGAGCGGCGCACCGCTGCGTTCGAAGATCACAATGCGTTCGTGCGGCAAAAGTTCGTGGAGACGGAGGGCCAGCATGCAGCCGGCTGCGCCGCCCCCGAGGAGGGCTGTGGACATGTGTGGGAAGAAAAAGAGAGGGGGAGAAAGAAGAAGCGAAAAGCTACCCGCGCGGAGGAAAAAACGGGGGCGTTTGGGGCGAAACGTGCGGAGTTTCGAGCGAAACGTCCCCGTTTTTCACACTCGGCGGCGGGCCGCCGGTGAGGCTCCGGGCTCGGCACCGCCGAAATCAGCGGGGCGTGCCGGTCGCATCGGCCGTCGGCGTTGGGGGTGCGGTGGATTTCGGCGGTTGCACGAGGGCTTCGAGGCGCCGCAGGGCCGGGCGTTCGCCCACCACCCACAGCACTTGGCCGGAAACGATGGTGCGCGAGGCTTCGCTCACCTCGATGTTGCCCGTGGCGTCCTCAAAACCGATGAGCATGCAGTCGTAGGTGTCGCGAATTCCGCTTTCGGCCACGGTGGTGCCCACCAACGGCGAGCGACGCGAGACGCGCAGGCGCAAAAGGCGCAAGCTGTGGTCGGCATGGTCGGCGGCGGGGGCGGCATCTGTCGCGCTCTGCATTTGCGCGGCGAAGTTTTCCAAGCAAGAGTCGTCGCCGATCACCTCCAACACGTCGCCCGGATACAGGTGGGTGGCGCCGTCGGGGATGTTGATGCGCCGGTCGCCGCGCAACACGGCCGCCACGTGCACACCGCAGCGCCGACCGAGGTCGAGCGATTGCAGCGTTTGCCCCGCCCAGTGGGTGAAAGTCGGCAGCGTGAGCCGTGCCAGGTGCATATCGTGGGCGGCCAGCCGACCCGCATAGCTGCCCGGCGTGCTTTGCCGCGAGGCCGTTTCGCGTTGACTGAGGTTTTGACGGAAACGCCGCTCGATGCGGATGCTTTGGTACTTGATGCGCCGCGAGCGCAGGATGAAAAGCAGCAGCAAGAGGGCCGCCGCCAGATGATAGTACCAGGCGAAGGGCGAAAGATATTCGATGATGTAGAAGAGGGTGTAGACGGCCAGCAGCAAACGCACGCCCATCGAGAGGCCCACCAGCAGGCGCCCCGAGAAGTGGGTACGCAGCGCGCGCGCCGAGGACGAATTGTGCTTGCGCATCACGACCGGGCGCACGAACACCGACACAAACCACAGCGTGAGCAGGCCCGTCACCGCATTGCCCACCCAGTGGGTGAGCAGGCTGCGCAGCACGGGCAGCAGGGCGGAGAAACTCAGCACGACGGTGGCGAAAATGAGCACGCCGTAGACGAGCGTTTGCAGCACAGTGGCTTTCACGTACTCGCCGGCGTAGCTCGTCAGCCGGCGTTCCTGCGGGGCGGGAGCGGGAGTGCCCGACGTGGCCGTGGCACGCTCGGTGGCCACGCGGTCGGCATCGATGCGTTTGAACCAATGTCCGAAGCGCCGCGAGAGCAACCCGTAGGCGGGGTCGGCCAGGCGGATCATGTAGGGCGTGAGGAACGTGGTGATGATGCTCACTGCCACGACAATGGGGTAGAGGTAGGGGCTCGTCACCTTGAGCGAGACGCCCAGCGCCGCGATGATGAAGGCAAATTCGCCGATCTGCGCGAGCGAAAATCCACAATTCATGGCCCGACGCAGCGGATGCCCGGCCACGACGAAAGAGAGCGTGCCGAACACCATTTGACCGCCCAACACGGCGAGCGTGATGACCAGCACCGCGCCCCAATGGGCCACCAAGATGCCGGGATCGACCATCATGCCCACCGAAACGAAGAAGATGGCACCGAAAAGATCCTTGACGGGCGAGACGAGGTGCTCAATTTTTTCGGCTTCGAGGGTTTCGGAGAGAATACTGCCCATGATGAAGGCACCGAAGGCCGATGAGTAGCCTGCACGATCGGCCAACACGACGAGCACAAAGCACAGGCCGATCGAAACGACCAGCAGGGTTTCGTCGTTGATGAAGGCGCGGGCGCGGCGCAGAAAGGCCGGCACGATGTAGATCCCCACCACAAACCACAACACCAGGAAGAAACCCAGCGAAAGGAGGCTCTTGACGAGTTCGCCGCCCTCGAATTGCTGCGAAACGGCTGTGGCCGAGAGGATAACCATCAGTAAGATGCCGAGAATGTCCTCGAGAATCAGCACCGAAAGCACTTCGCCCGCAAAACGCTTGCGGCGCAGACCCAAATCGTCGAAGGCTTTGTAGATGATGGTGGTGGAGGACATGGCGAGCATGCCGCCCAGAAACAAACTGTCGGTGCTGCTCCAATCGAAAAGGCGCCCGGTGGCGCCACCCACCCCGATCATGCAGCCCATGACCATCGTGGCCGCGAGGACGGGGCGCATGCCCATCGCCGCAATCTTCTTGATCGAAAACTCCAAACCGAGCGAGAACATGAGGAAGATCACCCCGATGCTGCTCCATGTCTCGATCGAACTGTGGTCTTGCACCGTGGGCATGTAGGGCATGTGCGGGCCGGCCAGAAAACCGGCCACAATGTAGCCCAGCACCAGGGGCTGTTTGAGGCGTTTGAACAGCACGGTGACCAAACCGGCCACAATGAGAATGAGCGCAAGGTCGGAAATGAGCGGGGGAAGGCTGTGCATAAGCTGAAAAAATAAGGAGTCTGTGGAAACAATGGCGGGCGACTGCCGAAATGGACGCCTACAAAAATACGATATTTTCGCCCTGTCGTGTGCCGGCGGTGTGCGTTTTTTGCTCACTCCACGTGCTTTTATGCCTTGTTTGGGCTGCCGAGCGGGCAAAACTTGGGGACTTTTGCGCAAAGTGTCGGACAAGGTTGCAATTCGCCGCCGCAAACGCCGCGAGAGTGAAAAGAATATTGTATTTTTGCTTTGCACTTCGTGTGCACTTTGCCCCATGTACAAACCCAAACGACTCGACACTTTCATTTTAGGCAAGTTCCTGCAACTCTTTGTGGGGGCTTTCTTCATTTGTTTGTTCGTCTTTGTCATGCAGTTCATGTGGCGCTATGTCGACGACTTGGTGGGCAAGGGCCTCACTGCGGCGGTCTTGGGCAAATTCTTCTGGTATGTTTGCATCAGTCTGGTGCCCACGTCCCTGCCCCTCGCGGTGTTGCTGGCCTCGCTCATCACTTTCGGTAACATGGGCGAGAACCTTGAGCTCCTTTCCATGAAGGCCGCCGGCGTACCCCTGGTGCGCATCATGCGCCCCATCTTCCTTTTGGTGCTCCCCCTCACCTTTGTGGTCTATTATTTCCAGAATAATATTGCCACCGACGCGCAAAAATCGTTGCGCAGCCTCTTGGTGTCGATCAAAATCTCACAACCTGCCGTCGAAATTCCCGAGGGCGTGTTCTACAGCATGAAGAATTTCAACCTTTATGTCGAGAAGAAGAACGCCGAGACGGGGATGCTCTACCACACCATTATCTATAAAGTGGACCAAGGCTTCGACCGTGCGCAGATTGTGCTGGCCGATTCGGCGCGCATTGAGCTGACTGCCGACAAAATGCACATGCGTCTCACGTTATGGGACGGAGAACAGTTTCAGAACCTGAAGTCTGACAACATGAACGTGTTCAAATCGCAGGGAGCTCCCTACGATCGCGAGACGTTCGACTACAAACAGCTGATATTTGACTTCGATTCGAATTTTAATGAGTTGGAGGCAAGTCAGTTTGCCGACATTCCGCAAGCCAAAGACATGCGCGAACTGAATCACTACGTCGATTCGGTGAATCACCTCATCGACTCGAGCGCGGTGGCCTATTTCAACGGTATCTCTTCGGCACCGATCTACGGCGCAAAGCCGCTTTCGCGCAAAGATTCCCTGGCGGCGGTGCGCGCCTTCGAGAAACATCCCGTGAGTTTCGACCTCCTGCTCAAAAAGTGGAAGGCCGATCAGCAAAACGCGGCGCGACAAATGGCCGTCGCCCGCCTGCAAAGCCTTTCGTCGCAATATGACTGGCAAAGCGAGACGGTGGAGGACCAAATCTGGTACTTACGCCGGCATGAAGTGGAGTGGCACCAGCGCATCACCCTGTCGCTGGCGTGTTTGCTCTTCTTTTTCATCGGTGCCCCCCTCGGCGCCATCATTCGCAAGGGGGGACTGGGTTTGCCCACCATCATTTCGGTGCTGATCTTCATCTTTTATTATGTGATCAACACGTCCGGCATGAAAATGGCCCGCGACGGCAATATCAATATGGTGCTGGGCATGTGGATTTCGAGCATGATTCTCGCACCGGCCGGCGCCTATCTCACCTTTATGGCCAACCGCGATGCGATGCTCTTCAACCGCGATGTGGTAGTGGAGCGTTTCCGCAAATTCTTTGCCCTGCGCGTCAAAAGACATGTCTTCCGCAAGGAAGTGATCATCAACCCGCCCGACTGGGAAGCCGACTTTCGCCTCGCGGCGGCCGTGCGGCACGATCTCGAGGCCTATCCCGGCAAGAAAAGATTGTGGCTGCCACCCAACTATTTCGCCTTGTTCTTCCGACATCGCCCCGACACGAGGGTCAAACGCCTGGCCGACAATGTCGAAACGCTGGTCGAAGATCTCAACAACAGCACTTCGCCGCAGATTCTCTCCGCTTTGGGAGACATGCCTGTGCTCTACGACGGCGGAACGCGCTCGCCTTTCGCAAAACGTCGCATCAATTGGGTGCTGGGCGCCCTCTTTCCCCTCGGATTGGTGATCTGGATGCGAGTTTGGCGCTTCCGTTTCCGTTTGGCACGCGATTTGCGGCAATTACGTAAGGCGCTCGATCGTCTCGATGCGGCCTTTGCCGAGCAAATGCCCAACTACGCGCCGCCTGCCCCGCACGATGCGGAGGAAGCGCCCGAGTCGTCGCGCCCAGCTTCGGTTGCTGCCGATCAAATGCCCGACTACGCGCCGCCTGGCCCGCACGATGCGGAGGAAGCCCCCGAGTTGTCCGATGCACAGGGCGACAATCATTGAATCTTATAGACATTTTCCTATTTAATTCCCATGCCCGAAGTACAACTTTCCACTATAGAAGAAGCCCTTGAGGACTTCAAAGCCGGAAAATTCGTTATTGTCGTCGATGACGAGGACAGAGAAAACGAAGGCGACCTGATTACGGCCGCAGAACTCATTACTCCCGAGAAAATCAACTACATGCTTCAGCTCGGACGCGGCGTGCTTTGCGCGCCGGTCACCAAGGAACGCTGTCGCCAACTGGAGTTGGAGCACCAAGTCCAGACCAATACGTCGATGCTCGGCACGCCCTTCACCGTAACCGTGGACTTGCTCGAAGGATGCACCACCGGTGTCTCCACACACGACCGTGCGGCGACCGTTCGCGCCCTGGCCGATCCCAACGCTCGCCCCGAATGGTTCGGACGCCCCGGACATATCAATCCGCTCTATGCACAAGACCGCGGAGTCTTGGCGCGTGCCGGACACACCGAGGCCGCTGTTGACTTGGCGCGCCTGGCCGGATTCCAACCGGTGGCGTGTTTGATCGAAATTCTCAATCCCGACGGCACAATGGCCCGCATGCCGCAACTAAAAGAGTTTGCCGCGCGAGAAGGATTGCGGATTATCACCATCAAAGACTTGATTGCCTACCGTTTGAAGGACGAAACGCTCGTGGAGCGCGGAGAAGAGGTGAAAATGCCTACGGATTACGGCAATTTCCGCTTTATTCCGTTCAAACAAAAGAGCAACGGTCTCGAACACGCGGCGCTCTTCAAAGGAACGTGGGAGCCGGGCGAACCTATCCTCGTGCGCGTGCACAGTAGTTGCGTGACGGGCGACATTTTCGGGAGCCGCCGCTGCGATTGCGGGGAACAACTCCACAAATCGATGGAGCTGATCGATAAAGAAGGGAAAGGCGTCGTGCTTTACCTCAATCAAGAGGGACGCGGCATCGGACTCATGGCCAAAATCGCGGCTTATAAACTCCAAGAACAGGGACTCGACACCGTAGATGCTAACGTTCATCTCGGATACGACCCCGATGAGCGCGATTATGGCGTGGGCGCACAAATTTTGCGCGCACTCGGCGTCACGAAGATGCGACTCATCACGAACAACCCCGTGAAGCGCGTCGGTTTGGAGGCTTACGGACTCGAAATTGTCGAGAATGTGCCCATGGAAATCACCCCCAATGAGTACAATCGCCGCTACCTGCTCACCAAACAAGAGCGTATGCACCACGCGTTGCACCTGAAAAAATAATTTCGCACGCCGCTTCCATCGTTTTGGCGCGCCTTTTAGTAAGGCCTGCGCGTGAGTTCGCTCGCTTTGCGCGCGACTTCTCGGCATCCGCCCGTCACTTCCGTCGATTGGATGCGAGGCTTCCGTTCCAATCCGTGCGATTTCCCGAAACTTCAGCGAGGTCTTATTGATCTGCGCGCCGCTTCTCTCCCTTTTCCAGGGAGAAGTGGACTTCCAGTTCGGATAAGTTTTACCTAAATACCCTACCTTATGTACGATCCTCAACAGTACAATGCCGATCACATCGTGCCACAGGGCACAACCGGCGTATCTTTCTTCGCAGTGATGAAGAATGTTTATCTGTGGATGACGTTGGCGCTCGCTATTACCGGGCTTACCGCCATGGCAGTCGCCACGCAACCGCAGATGGTCTACAGTATCGCCTCGAATAGTCTCGTCTTCTGGGGACTTTTGTTGGCGGAATTGGGTCTCGTGTGGTTCATTTCCGCGCGGATCATGTCGCTTTCCGTCACCACAGCGGGCGTTCTGTTTGCCATCTACGCCCTGCTCAACGGCGTAACGTTCTCTTTTATCTTCTTGGTCTACACCGCGGCGTCCATAGCCCAGACCTTCTTCATCACCGCCGGCGTCTTTGCCGCGATGGGTCTCGTCGGGCTGTTCATCAAGCGTGATTTGTCGATGTTCGGCCGCATCTTTTACATGGCCCTCATCGGATTGATCATTGCTTCCGTGGCGAATTGGTTCTTCAAAAACGACATGTTGATGTCGATTTGTAACTACTTAGGCGTGATTATCTTCACCGGTTTGACGGCTTACGACACGCAAAAGATCAAGAACCTCCTCCTTTCTGTGGGCGGCGCCGACAATGAGATGGGACTCCGCATCTCTCTGCTCGGTAGTCTCACGCTCTATCTCGACTTCGTCAATCTTTTCCTCTACCTCCTGCGTTTCTTCGGACGTCGCCGCTAATCTTCCGCGCGTTCGTTCCCATAACGGCTCGGAGGGTTCCGCCTTCGGAACCCTCGCGAGCCGATTTTTTTACCCCCACTTCCCTTAATTTTTCACTGCATCATGCAACTTTCCGCCCGTCTCAACCGTCTTGCGCCCTCCGCCACCCTGGCCATGTCGCAAAAGAGCGCCGAACTCAAAGCACAAGGCGTCGACATCATCAATCTCAGCGTCGGAGAACCGGATTTCAACACCCCCGATCACATCAAAGCCGCGGCCAAACAAGCCATCGACGACAACTGGTCGCGCTATAGCCCCGTGCCCGGCTATCTCGACCTGCGCGAAGCCATCTGCGGCAAGCTGCTTCGTGAGAACCACCTCGAATATACGCCCGCACAAATCGTAGTGGGCAACGGAGCCAAGCAAGCGGTTTGCAACGTGCTCCTTTCTGTGGTGGGCGAAGGCGACGAAGTCATCATCCCCGCCCCCTATTGGGTGAGCTACCCCGACATGGTGCGCCTGGCCGACGGCACCCCCGTGTTTGTGGAAGCCAAGATCGAGCAAAATTTCAAGATCACGCCCGCACAACTCGAGGCCGCCATCACCCCCCGCACCCGTGCTCTCATCCTTTGCAGCCCCTCCAACCCCACCGGCTCCGTCTATAGCGCCGAAGAAATGGAAGGACTGGCCGAAGTGCTCCGCCGCCACCCGCAAGTGCTCGTCATTGCCGACGAAATCTACGAGCACATCAACTATGTCGGCCAACATGCCTCGATCGCCACGTGCGCCGGTATGAAAGACCGCGTTGCCGTGATCAATGGCGTGTCGAAAGCCTACGCCATGACGGGGTGGCGCATCGGTTTCGTGGCTGCTCCGCTCGAACTCGCCAAGGCCGTTTCCAAGTTGCAGGGCCAATACACCTCGGGTGCCGGTTCCATTTCGCAAAAGGCCTCGGTCGCCGCGTTCAACGGTCCGCAAGAGCCGGTGGAAGAAATGCGCAAGGCCTTCGAGCGCCGCAAGAACCTCATTGTGCAACTTGCCCGCGAGATCCCCGGTTTCGAGGTCAACGATCCCGAAGGCGCCTTCTATCTCTTCCCCAAGTGCTCGGCTTACTTCGGAAAGTCCGACGGCGAGACCACCATCCACACCTCTACCGATTTTGCCCTCTATTTGCTCAACACGGCCCACGTGGCTTGCGTGGGAGGTGACTCCTTTGGCAGCCCCGAGTGCTTCCGCATGAGCTATGCCACGAGCGATGAGAACATCGTTGAGGCAATGCGCCGCATCAAAGCCGCTTGCGAACGGCTGAAATAAGGAGCTGCCCGTCGCAGGGCTCCCGCTTCATTCATCCCATCGACGTGGGAGAGCTTCATGCTCTCCCACGTTTTTTTTGTCCCCTCCGCAGGGTGGGGGAGCGTGGGGGAGAGGAATGGAAATGCGCTGTATCGGAGCCGAATCCCTCGTCCCGTTCTTCTCCGGCGAGTCCCTGCCCTGCTCGCATGCATCGAGAGGATGAGGTGCCGTCTCCCGAGCATCCGCAGGAAGTGCGAGAGTCCGATCGTTTCTTTCTCAGCAATATGGCAGCACATGCCGCGAAAGCCCTTCAACGCGATGCGTTGTGCATCTGCGAGAGGCGAATTATGTTAGATAGCAGGGCGGATTTGTCTCTCCGAGTGCGTAAATTAGCTATTTCATAGTCGTTTCTCAGACCTTGATGGCTCATCAATATGTTGAATATCATCTATTCTATGAGTTAATACTACATCAAATTCTATTAGATTAAAGATAAACGCTTGTAACTGTGTATTATAAGTATGATTAAGTAGATTGTCTATTTGATATTCTATGCAATTCATTGAAAAGCAACAAAGTAAGTAGATATAATTCGATCTTTAGAATTAGAATAGCCTGATAAAATACATATATTCAGTGTAGAATATGTTTTGATCGTGATTTGGATTCTTATGATCCAATATTCCTTCTGAAAATCAATCATTTCATCTATTCATTCCCCACCTGATTTCGAAAGCCCCCGTGTTTTATCAAAAAGGCGGAGGTTTTTCGCACGTAGCTCCCGTGTTTTGTTTGAAGCAATGGAGATTATGTTTGGTAGTTGCGCACGTTCTACACCTGTTCGCCCAAAGCCGGCTGTTTTCAGGGCCGTAACGTACGGGGCGGGGCTCATTTGTTTGCGGGGGAGGGGAGTGTGAGGCAATGCCATGCACACCATCGGAGAAACGGGGAATGGACGACCGAAAAGTGCACAAGCGTAAGGAAAAATACCGATTGGAGTAAAAAAATATTGAGAATGATGCACGGGTGATGTGCAAAATGATTACTTTTGCAGTCGATTTGAAAGCAAATTGCGAGGAGAAGGCCTTGCAATGTGTCGATTGTCTATCATCTGCCCGTTGCCAGTCGCCCCCTTCGCCCTATTTATTCTTCCTCCCTCATGAGTTATCTCATTCCCCTTCGTCACTATCGTCCGCTGCTCGACATGAACGCCACCGAGCAGGGCATTAAAGTCATCAAAGAGTTCTTTGCCGATAACCTTTCCACCGCGCTTCGCCTCCGTCGTGTCACGGCTCCGCTGTTTGTGTTGCGCGGTTTGGGCATCAACGACGACCTCAGCGGCAAAGAGCGCGCTGTGAATTTCCCCATCAAGGATTTGGGCGACGCCCGGGCCGAAGTAGTCCACTCGTTGGCCAAGTGGAAGCGCCTCACCCTTGCCGAATACGATGTGCAACCCGGCTACGGCATTTACACCGACATGAACGCCATTCGCGCCGACGAGGAGTTGGGCAACTTGCATTCGCTCTATGTCGACCAATGGGACTGGGAGCGCGTGATTCGCCCCGAAGATCGCACCGTGGAATTCCTCCAAGATGTGGTTCGTTCGATCTATGCCGCCATGCAGCGCACCGAATATCTGGTGTGCGAGCGTTTCCCGCAATTGCAGCCGCAGTTGCCCGAAGAGATCACCTTCATCCATGCCGAAACGTTGCGCCAACTCTATCCCACGCTCACACCCAAGGAGCGTGAAGACGCCATCGTGCGCGAGAAGGGCGCCGTGTTTATCATCGGCATCGGAGGTCCGCTCGGCGACGGTGAGCCGCACGATTTGCGTGCCCCCGACTACGACGACTATTCCACGCCCTCATCGCTCGGTCTGCCCGGTTTGAACGGCGATTTGCTGGTGTGGAATCACGTGCTCGGTCGCGCTTTCGAACTCTCGTCGATGGGCATCCGTGTCGATCGCGAAGCCCTGGAACGGCAGTTGCGCGAAAGCGGACAGGAGGAGCGTCGCACGCTCTATTTCCACAAGCGTCTGCTCGAAGGCTCGCTCCCCCTGAGTGTGGGCGGCGGCATCGGGCAAAGTCGCCTCTGCATGTATTACCTGCAAAAAGCGCATATTGGTGAAATCCAGGCCTCCATTTGGCCCGACGACATGCGTCAAGCCTGTGCCGAAATGGGCATCACCTTGATTTGACGGCGCGCCCCCTTGCTTTCGCGCCGAAGGCCAAGCGCCTCCACCCCGATTCGTTCGGCTGTGGAGGCGTTTGGTTTTTGTGCCGTCGCCGATGCGGGGCAAAGGGGTGGGGCGGTGGGCGAGCCCCGTGCGATTTTCGCTTCCGTCGGGCGCATCTTGAGAGATAAACGTAGGCGATGTTCTGATTTGTTTGCCGACGTTGTGAGAAATGCGTAAATTTGCATTTCCATTCTTTCGTTCGCATAGGCTTTCCCTACGCGCCAATTCCCTTTGCATGCACACGTTTCGTTTTCGTCCTCGCATTCTGCACGACCTTCGTCACTATCGTCGTTCCGACCTCTCGGCCGATCTGTTGTCCGGGCTGGTGGTCGGCATTGTTGCCCTCCCGCTGGCCATCGCGTTCGCCATCGCCGCCTCGCCCGGTGGGGATGTGCAGCACACCATCGGCCCCGGCGTGGGGATTCTCACCGCCATTGTGGCCGGCGTAGTCATCTCGGCTTTGGGCGGAAGCCGCGTGCAAATCGGCGGACCCACCGGCGCTTTCATCGTCATCATCTACGGGGTGGTGGAGCGCTTCGGCCTGTCGGGGCTGCTGGTGGCCACGATCATGGCCGGCATCTTCCTTGTGCTGCTCGGGGTGTTCCGTTTGGGCAGCGTGATCAAGTTCATTCCCTATCCCATCGTGGTGGGTTTCACCTCGGGCATCGCCCTCACCATCTTCACCACGCAGGTCAAAGACTTTTTGGGACTGCACATTGCGGGCGCCGTCCCCGCGGGTTTTGTCGACAAATGGGTGTGCTATTTCCGACACATCGCCACGGTGGATTGGGCCGTGCTGGCGGTTGCCGTCGCTACGGTACTTCTCATTGTCGGCACGCAGAAGGTGGCCAAGCGGGTGCCCGGTTCGTTGGTTGCCATCGTCTTGACCACGGTCGTTGTGGCCCTGACCAATGCGCAAGGTCTCACGCACATTCCCACCATCGGCGACCGTTTCGGGCGCATCACCGCCTCGCTTCCCCCCGTCACCGCCTGGGATCTCGATTGGCACGGCCTGTTCACCGCCCCCGACGGCAGTTTCACCTTCTCGACCTTCGGCACCTTGTTGCCCACTGCCTTGGTCATTGCGGTGCTCGGCGCCATTGAGAGTCTGCTTTCCGCCACCGTGGCCGACGGCGTGACGGGCGATCGCCACGACTCCAACCAGGAATTGGTGGGGCAAGGGCTGGCCAACATCGTCTCGCCCCTCTTCGGCGGCATTCCCGCCACGGGCGCCATCGCGCGCACCATGACCAACATCAACAACGGCGGCCGCACGTGTCTGGCCGGTCTGGTGCACGCGGCCGTTCTCCTCCTTATCTTCCTCGTGGCCATGCCTTTGGCCGCCTATATCCCCATGGCCTGTCTGGCCGGCGTGCTCGTTGTGGTGAGTTACAACATGAGTCAGTGGCGCACCTTCGCCGAACTCACCCATCACCCCAAGAGCGACGTCACGGTGCTGCTCATCACCTTTGTGCTCACGGTGGTGTTCGATCTCACCGTGGCCATCGAAGTGGGACTCATCATGGCTTGCCTGCTCTTCATGCGGCGCATGGCCGAAGCCACCCATCTTTCCATCCTCACCCGCGAAATCGATCCGAATGCCGACCCTGAGAGCGACATCGAGTTGCACGAGGAGGCCCTTGCCATCCCCGACGGGGTGGAGGTTTACGAGATCAACGGACCGTTTTTCTTCGGCATCGCCAACTGTTTCGAGGAAATGACGGCCGAGATGCAAGACCATCCGGCCATTCGCGTCATTCGCATGCGCAAAGTGCCCTTTATCGATTCCACGGGTGTGCACAATCTCGAATCGCTTTGCCGAATGAGTCGGCGCGACGGCACGCGCATCGTGCTTTCGGGCGTGCGGCCTGAGGTGCGCCGCGTGTTGGAGGGCACCGGTTTCCCGGCGCTCATCGGCGAAGAGAACATTTGTTCGCACATCAGCATTGCGTTGGAACGCGCCGCGGCACTGGTGCGCGAACGTCGCGGGGCTGACGCTTGACTGCGCCGGAGTGACCGACTGCCATCGGAAAGCGTGAGGCCGTGCGACGAGAATTTAGTTCGCTGTTATAGAGATCGCGCGCGTACGCGCGATCATAATATATGGACCTGCCGCTCACCTGGGTCGAAGCGCCCGTGCGCCGCTGCTTCCCTACCGCTCGGCGTGGCCGGTGCGGGGGGGAGCGGAGGACGAGTTGGTTAGGAACGCGACTTTTTACCGCAGTCGGTGCGAAAAAACGCGTGTTAATTCGCGCCTGACGGGCCAAAAGGGGCGATTAACGGGGATTTATCGTCGGTTTGCACAAATAAGCAAGCGCAGGCTTCGCTTTATTGCTGAGATTGTCGTACTTTTGCTTTAGAAACAGCTCGTCTGTCATCGTGCCGTCGGAAATGCGGCCTTTTTAACTTCGAAAGAACTACCCGTCATGGCTATCCACATTCTGAGATTTGCCACTCTGCGTTTGATGCTCGTCATCTTGCTGAGTTTTGCCTTCGGCATTGCTGCTTCCGCTGCGCCGAAGGGCGGAGGTTCGCGCTTTGTTCTCGTCATCGACGCCGGACACGGCGGGAAGGACAACGGAGCGTCGGGTAGAATATCGAAAGAGAAAAACATCAACCTCAGTGTTGCACTGGCCTTTGGGCGCTTGGTGGAAAACAACTGCCCTGACGTGAAGGTGATTTACACGCGCAAAAGCGACGTGTTCGTCACACTTCAGGGACGTGCCGACATCGCCAATCGCAACAAGGCCCATCTTTTTGTGTCGATCCACACCAATTCCATGCCCCCCGGCGTGACGGCGCCGACCGGTACGGAGACGTACACCGTCGGCATGCACTCCGGCAAGGAAAACCTCGCTGTGGCCAAGCGAGAGAACAGTGTGATCACGCAAGAAGCCAATTATCGCACGGTTTACAAGAACTTCGATCCCAACAAGTCGGAGAGTTACATCATCTTTGAGTTCATGCAGGATCGCAATATGAAGCAGAGTGTGGAGTTTGCACGCCACATTCAATCGGCTTATGGCGATCAGGGACGCAAAAATAAAGGGGTGCACCAGGCCGGTTTCCTGGTGCTCCGTGCCACTGCGATGCCTTCGGTGCTCACGGAGGTGGGTTTCATCTCGAATCCCGAAGAAGAGCGCTTCCTCAATTCGAAAGAAGGGGTGCAAAAGCTGGCTCGCGCGCTCTATCAAGGCTTCTGTGCCTATCGTCGACGGGCTTATGCCGCGAATGATCCCGTAGAAGCAGACGAATCGCACGCCACGGATCGGCAGATGGCGGCTGTGCGCGACGAAGTGAACGATGCCACGCCGGTGCGTGTGCCGCCAGTCGGTGAGAATTTCGCCGCAACAACGGTAGAGGCACGGGTTGTGCCGATTGCCACGCGCCCTTTCGGCGTAGGCAAGCGCCCCGTGATGAATCCCTCGCCGAACCGGCAACCGCCGACGGTGCCGGTTGTTCCATCGCCCCCCATTTCGCGTGAAACCGCTGCCGTTCGCCCGGCAGCAGATCGACCCAAGCCGACAACGAAGGCCGAAGAACATGTCATCCCGCTCTTGGCCGATGCCGTGCCTCCGGCGCATCCGACCAAAAATGCCACCACCACTGCCCCGAACGGTCGCAACTCCACTGCCACCGATGCGGGGCTTCACCGCATAGATACGGTGCGCGATCGCAACAACGCCGGGGGTACCACGGAAATTGTGACGGTGCTCGCAACAGATGGAGGCGCCCGACAGACGGCTGCGCAAACGCAACCGCCGGTGAACGAAAAACCGCTGACCATCGTGGTCATTCCTTCGGATGTGGCGCGCCGTGCTGCCGCCGATGCGTTGGCCGCAGCGCAGGCTCCCGTGCGCCCCGCCGAACCGCCGACCGAGAAAGCGGTGGTGCCCATCGAGGTGAAACCCACCCCGACCCCGTCGCACAAAGTTGCGCCCGCTCCGGCGCCTTCGCCCACCCACGTACGTGCGGTGCCCGATGCGGCTTCGACGAAACCCAAGAGTGCGCAGTCGCACCACACCGCACCGCCAATGACCCCCGCCGCCAAACCCACTGCCACCGCGCAGACCAAAACGAAGGAGGCGAAGAAGGTGCAGGAGAAAGGGACGGACGAGAAAAAGGCGGAGCCGCGAGCGCACAGCCGTGACAAAGAGGCGCCGAAAGCTGAGAAGAAAACCGACAAGACGCCGCAAAAGGATAACAAAGCGGAGACGAAATCGGGCAAGGCGGACACCAAAACCGCGAAGCCCGAGGTGCAGTCTGCAACGCCCGAGGCCAAACCGACGAAGAAGGGGAAAACTACGCCTGCTTCGGCCGCAACGGCTTCGCGCATCACCTTCAAAGTGCAGCTTTTCACCTCTGACAAGCAGTTGGCACCCAACGACGCACGCCTGAAGGGCTTGTCGCCCGTGAGTTTCTATCACATCGGCCCGCTCTACCGCTACACATACGGCAGTTCGCCCGACTATGCCGAAATAAAGAAGACCCTCAAGAAGGTCACCCCGCAATTTCCCAACGCCTTCATCGTAGCTTTCGACGGCGATAAGCGCGTCGATGATCTGCAAACGGCCATTCGGCAATCGCAAGCCAAGTAGGACGTCGCGATATTTCGCCGCCATGCACTGAAAATTGCATGCTAACTCCTGACTACACATAAACGCAAAACTATTCCCTCATGAAAATCTCCAGCGAGATTAAAATTGCCCTCACTGCCATCGCGGCCGGAGTTCTCCTCTTCTTGGGTATCAATTTCCTCAAGGGCATCAACGTGTTCAAGTCGAGCAATTCTTATTATGTCCGTTTCGCGGATGCGAAGGGATTGACGGTTTCGAGCAAGGTGTTCGCCAACGGTTACCCCGTGGGTACGGTGCGCGACATCGAATACAACTATGACAACAACAACGGGGTCGTGGTGCGCGTCGAGTTGAACGAGAATATGTCTGTGCCCCGCGGCACACGCGGCGAATTGGTCGAAGCGTTGATGGGCGGAGTGACGATGAACCTGCTCTTGGGCCCGAACCCCACAGATCACATCGCGCCTTTTGACACCATCAGCGGGGCGGCAGCCGGCACGTTGATGGGCGATGCCGGAAAGATGATGCCCGACGTGCAGCGCATGTTGCCCAAGTTAGACAGCATTCTCACCAACCTCAACCGCCTCTCCGGCGATCCTGCGCTGCAAAAGACGCTGACGAACGCCGCGGCCATCAGTGAGAATCTGAAAACCACCACTGCGCAACTCGATCGGCTCATGGCACGTGACGTTCCGCAGCTGATGGCGCACCTGAATCGCACCGGAGCGAACGCCGAACGCCTTTCCGGCAATCTGGCCAAGGTGGATGTGCAGCAAACGATGGACCGCGTGAATGCGACACTCACCAGTGCACAACAGCTTTCCGGACAACTGAACACCGTGGTGGGCGATTTGAATCAGAAACTCAACTCGCGCGACAATAACCTCGGTGCTTTCCTTTCCGATCGTGAGCTCTACGACCGCCTGAACCGCACGGCCACCAGTGCCGATTCGCTACTCATCGACTTGAAGTCCCATCCGAAACGGTATGTGCACTTCTCTATTTTCGGCCGCAAGGGCAATTGACCTTCAAAACAGCGACGACATCCGAAGCAGGTGCCGTCGCTGTTTTGCTTTTCGGGAATGAGAAAGGCGACCTCGCCCATTGGGTGAGCACGAAGTGGGAGGAGATGGTGCTTTGTCGCGTGAGCTGTGTGGCAGCTTGCTCTACTTCGATGGCAGCGCCGGAGGTGAAATGCGCAGTGCGCGCTAGCATGGATGCGCGCCGCACGGGCAGAAGAAAGTGTACGCCCGTCAAAATGAAATTTTGCGCGAAAAAAACGCGGAATTATTTGGCTGTTCCAATGAGAGTGCGTACTTTTGCATCGTCTTCGAGAGGGCATCTTGAAGATCCCGAGATTGGGGTATGGTGTAATTGGCAACACTACAGATTCTGGTCCTGTCTTTCCTGGTTCGAGTCCGGGTACCCCAACAATTTCAAGCGATGATTCTCGTGAATCATCGCTTTTTTGTTTCACCCCACTGCAGCAGTTCGCACCGAACGGCGCAAAATCCTCATTTTATGGTATTGTGGAAACCTCGCAAAGCGCGTACTTTTGCAGTAAGAATGCTATAGTTTTACGCTTATGAAATTCAATTCCTTGCTCACGGCCGGCGTGTTTGCCCTCGCTCTGTTGGGTACGTTGCCCGTGATGACCGCCTGCGAAGACGGTGAGAAAGAAGAAAAACTCGTCACTGTGGAGGCTTCCGGAAACTTCAACACGAAGCTGACGATGGAAATCAAGAACGGACCCGCTTTCCACGCGGAGGTACCGTCCACCAATGTCATCGTTTCGCCCGAAACGCCCGAAACGGTTCAACTGAAGTTCGGCGCGGCGAGTGTCGATGTCCAAGCGCAGGGCGCACCGCTCAACGGCGCCGACGTGCAAGCGTTTACCGTCAAAGGCGTACGTGCCAAGAAAGAGGCCGATGGCAGCTTCACCTTCACCGGTACGCCGCAGTTCACCACGCTCATGCGCCTCGGTATGGGCAATGCCCCGCGCCAGTCGGCCCAATTCAAAGAATACACGGCCAACGAAAGTAAGGTGGAAGGAACGCTCAAAGACGGTGTTTTGCACCTCAACGTCACGTTCAAGCCCGGCTCTATGCCCTTCCCGCTTTCGTTCACCTACGACGGCAAGCGCCAATGAGCGCCCGGCGTCGCCTTCTCTCCCTCCTTTGCCTGCCGATGCTCCTTCTCGGAGTGTCGGCATGCGAGGGAATCTTGAGCGGAATCTACGACCACCCGTCGACCGTCGGCGCTACGCATGAAGGTTTCGCCACGCACGATGCCGAAAGGCGGATCGAACGGCTGTATGTCGACGTGGTGAGCTACAAAGATTGGGTCTATGTGGATCTACATCGCCGCCGGACCGAGCGCACCGTGGCCCCTTCCACCCTCACCGGCGCGTGGGACGGCCGATCGGGCGTGAGCTATCACCAGGTGGAGCTGCCCTCGACGTTTCATTTCCGCGAATTGCTCAAAACCGATTCCATCGCCGCGCCCGCCGAATGGGATTTGGTGCTCCACCATTACGACGTCGGCACCCACGGCCGCTCGGCCTTCGTCGCCGACACGTGGAGCGAACACCGCTGTTACGAAGATCTGACCGGCATCTATAATTATTATATAGGATACAGAAAGGCGCGCACCAACGAGGTGTTGCGCCGATGGATGGACATGAACGTGAGCAATCCGCCCCCCACCTATGCGATGAGTGGCCGTGTTTACCTGCTCCGGATGGCCGACGGCACGCACGCCGCGCTGCTTTTCCGCAATTACATGAATGCCGCCGGCGCCAAAGGCTTCGTCACCCTCGATTACATCTATCCTTATTAGCAAACCCTCCCCTCAATGGGCTCCGGCCCACGCTTCTGTTCGTTCATGACTGTCTTCCGCCCGCTGTATCTCCCGCTTTTGCTCTGTGGCCTCGGCACCTCGCTCTCGGCTGCGGCGCAACGGCTTGCGTCGCCCGAGGGTTGGCGCACCGATACGCTGCTCAATACGGCCGTTGTGACGGGCACGCGCACGCCGCGCACCGTGGCTGACAGTCCCGTGCAGACTCGCGTGATCACGGCTGAGGACATTCGCCGCGCCGACGCCAACAACGTGCACGATGTACTTACGCACGAATTGCCCGGTCTCGAGTTCACCCAAGCGCTGAGTGGCAATGTGAATTTCAATTTGAGCGGTTTTTCCGGACAGGGTGTGCTCTTCCTGGTCAATGGCGAGCGCTTGGCCGGCGAAACGATGGACAATGTCGATTTCGAGCGCATCAACTTGGCCGATGTCGAACGCATCGAAATCATTCGCGGAGCCGCTTCTGCGCTCTACGGCAGTAATGCCGCCGGCGGAGTGATCAACATCATCACGCGCCAACAAATTTCGCGACCCTACGAACTCCGATGGGAAATGCGCAACGGCCGCCACGACGACTCGCGACAAAACCTCTTCTTCGCCACCGGCCGCCGACGTTTCACCCAACTTTTCGCCCTCAGTCGCACCGCAGTTGACGAATATCGCTTGCACAATCCCGCCGATGTGAGCCGCTATACCAAATACTCGCTCAACCGCGTCCCCGCCGGACACAGTTTTCAAGCTCGCGAACGCCTGGTCTTTTGCCCTGACGACCGCTGGACGCTCACCGGCAACGTGGGCTATTATTTCCGCCAGCGCGATTTCGATCCCGGTGAGCGCAACCGTTATCGCGATTTTACCGGAGGCGCCAAGGCCGAATGGAACGGCGACGAAGGAGCGCGCGGGGAGTTGGCCTATCGTTTCGACCAGTACGACAAAAGCGACTACTATCCCACCACCGGCCTCGACGTGCGCGATTATAGCAACGTGCAGCACACCCTGCGCGCCCTGTTTTCAGCTGCTCCGCTGACGTTGTGGAACGACAGCCGGCAATTGGAACTGACGGTCGGCGCCGATTTCGGTCGCGACTACCTGCTCAGCTACCAGTTTCGCGGTCGATCGCACCGCCAAATCACGGCTGACGCCTATTTTCAGGCCGATGCCCGTCTCGGCGCTCACTGGGAAGCCGTGGCCACAGCGCGCTACGATTATTTCAGCGCGGGCCACCACGGACGCCCCACCACCAAACTCACCGCCCGCTACCGCAACGGCGCATTTACCCTTCGCGCCGCCTACGGACAAGGCTTCCGAGCACCCACGCTCAAGGAGAAATACATGAATTTCTTCCTCAACGACATCTTCATCATCCGCGGACACGAGCATTTGCGCCCGGAGGTGAGCCACAACTGGCAACTTTCGGCCGACTGGACACGCGACGGCACAGAATTGTCGGGAAGTGTGAGCTACAATGCCGTGCACGACCGCATCACGACGGCCGAACCTACTGCCGAACGCGACGCCGTGTCGGGACTTCCCTTCGTGGACTATGTCAATGTGCCCCGTCTCGCGGTATGGAGTGCGCAGTTGGGCGTCAACCACCGCCGGCATGTGGCAGGTGGTACCCTGAGCGGCATGCTGCAATACGCCTTCACCCACGAACAAACGCCGGCCGGCAGTACACTCACCCCCTACATGCCTTCGCGGCCCCACAGCGCCACTGCCCGTCTGGCCTACGATCGGCGCTACTCGCCCGACTATGCCGTAGGGATGCAGTTGAGCGGACGTTTCCTTTCGTCGCTTTCCGGCACCGAATACAACACCGTGACCGGCGCATCCCGCACCCTTCGCTATCCGGCCTATGTGATCTTGCGCCTTACCCTCACACAGCAAATCGGCAGTGCGGTGAGACTCCAACTCACGGCCGACAATTTGCTCAACTATCGCCCGCACATCTATTATTATAATGCGCCGCTCACCGATGGGCTCAACCTTTCCGTCGGTATGACACTCCACCTCGACCGCCTTTTCTGAAGGCGGTCGTTGTCGTTTCTCCGGTCGGCGCATTGGCTACCGCGCCTCCTGCTTCCACCTTGTGCCGTGCAGCTTTTGAAAAAACACTTGCGACCCAAAAATAAAGGTCGAAATGGCATTCTGTCCGAAAAATGTTGTAAATTCGCCGTGAATACGCTCTCTTAAAACGCAGCTTCCGGCAGCGATTCCGGCCGGGAGTGTACGCTCAACGACAACAGTATGGATACTGAACTTCACGAACAACGCAACGAACGCCGGCGCATCAAGGTGATTGACTGCGGCACCCAACTTTTCCAGTCGAAGGGGGTGAGAGAGGTGACCATGGACGACATTGCCGGCGCGCTTCGCATCTCGAAACGCACCCTCTATCAAATGTTTCGTGGGAAAGAAGAATTGGTTTTGGCTTGTGTGAAAGCAGGAATCGAAGCCGATCAACGTCGACGCCTCGAAATCGAGACTGACACCACCGATGCGCTCGAACGCCTCTTTCGCAACATCGAATGTAAGCTCATAGATCTTCGGAATCTCCACCCGGACTATGCCAAAGATATCCGCCGATATGCCTCCGTCCGAACCTTCCTAGCAGTTTGCCGCGAGGACTTGATCGACAAGTTCCGCAAAATCCTGCAATTGGGATGCGCGCAGGGCACCATCCGTCCCGACATTCATTTCGAACAGACCACACAGGGATTGCTCTACCTCGTAGACGGCGTGGGCGAGTCCGGTCAGTTTGCCGATTTCAGTGTGCTCGATTTCATTTTCAACGTCCTGCTCGTGTACATCCGCGGCTGTGCAACCGACAAAGGCCGGGCAAGCATCGACGAGTTCATCAAAAAACACCACTTCTAAACGCACACTTCGCGCCTTTCCACCTTCGAATACGCAAATACTAGTATATATGAAACATTTTCCGCTCCGCTTATTCGCCTTGCTCCTCTGCCTGCTGGGTCTCCCCACCGGAGCAGGCCGACTCTTTGCGCAGGCCGCCAACCCCGCGCCCGACAAAGTCTATCGCATCGCTTGGCACAACAACCGCGCCCTCTTCATCACCGAAAACGACGAAGGCGCCCTCGTGGTCAGCGAACGCAACAACGCGCTGAAACAGTTCTGGACCTTCACCCCCGTGTCCGGACAGCCCGACACGTACTACGTGCGCAACACTGCCTCCAAGCGCTACATCGCTTCGTGCAACCTCACGCCCGGCGGCGCTTCGCGCATTCGCACCACACCCACCCCCACACCCTATCACGTGGCGCGCAACCCGCAGGCCAAAGCAGCGGGAGCGTGGTATTTCTCCTCCACCGACTGCGACAACTTCGACAAACCCGCACTCAGTCCGCGCGGATTGAACAAAGACGGCGCCTCGTCGAATGTCATCACCTGGCCGGCCGGCAACAACAACGTCGGCTCCTACTGGTGGCTCGAAGCCACCGACGACCGCTATGAACTGCGCCCCTTCAGTCTGGGCAGCCAAGCGCCTTACGCCGTGGTCAATGCCGACGGCAAAACCCTCCGACAGCAAGCCGACGGCCGACTCGTTTGGGACGAAAGCACCAAAGTGGATGCCGATGCGTGGTACTTCGAACGACAGGGAGCCGCAGGCTACCACATGGTGCACGCTGCCGACGGCCGCACGCTCAACGCCGGCGCGACTTACACCGTCGAGGAAGGAGCGAACGGCGCCTATCGTTTGGTCAATGCCGCAGGAGCGCTCACCATCGATGGCTACAGCGACTTCCGATTTCGCGTGCTTCGTTCTGCACTCGCACGCCGTTTGCAAATCTATGACCTGCCTTGTGTGACCTCCGACGCCACGCGCTTGCTCAGTCTCCGGGTCATCGACGACAAAACCGGCCAGCCGTTGAAATTCGATGCACAAAACGGTGGAGCGCAGGGCTACACGCTCTTCACCCGCAGCCGTGCCGCAGTTACTCGCGGCGACACCGTCGCACTCGAGGCCAAACTCAATCGCCTGCCCGCAGCCGGCGCCGCAGCCTTCCTCTATTTTGACTGGGATCACGACGGCATCTTCGAAGTCGTTCGTCCGCTCAACCTTTCCACCGCGATGCAAAGCACCTTTGTCGTGCCCAAAAACGCACCGTTGGGCAGCAGCCGCATGCGCTTGCGCATCACGCTCAACGGCCTCACCGATGCCGACGACGAAACAGCGGGCCTTGTCTTCGATGGCGTGCTGAACGTGGTCGAACCCACCGCCGTTTCCGCTGTGAGAGTTGCGCCGCGCACCGCCGCCACCTTCGATCTTGCCGGTCGCCGAGTGACGCAACCCGCCGCCACCGGACTCTATATCCATAACGGCAACCCCACCATTCTCCAACGCCCCTAAGCATTCACCGCATATCATGAATAAAACCTACACCCTCCTCGGACTCAGTGCCCTTGCCGCCTTCTCAGCCCATGCGCAGCAGCGCCCCAACATCATCTACATCATGTGTGACGACATGGGCTACGGCGATCTCGGTTGCTACGGACAGCAATACATTTCCACCCCGCGCATCGATCGCATGGCCGCCGAAGGCATGCGTTTCACACAAGCCTATGCCGGTAGCCCCGTCTCCGCACCTTCGCGCGCCACGCTCATGACCGGACAGCACAGCGGACACACCCACGTGCGTGGCAACAAAGAATATTGGCGCGACAAGAGCGTGCCCAATCTCTACGGCAAGAATGCCGACTTTCAAGACGGATGGGCCGGACAGGAACCCTATGACGTGAACCACAAGATTCTGCCCGAAATCCTCAAAGCCAACGGCTACACCACCGGCATGTTCGGCAAATGGGCCGGAGGCTACGAATCCTCCGTCTCCACGCCCGACAAGCGCGGCATCGACGAATACTTTGGCTACATCTGTCAGTTTGAGGCCCACGCTTACTATCCCAACTTCCTCAACGCCTTCAGCCGTTCGGCAGGCGACACCAAGACACACCGTGTTGTCCTCGAGGAAAACATCAAGCACGGCATGCCCACCGAGGCCGACTACCCCCAGCGCCCGCAATACTCCGCCGACCTCATCCATAACAAGGCGATGGAATGGCTCGACAAGCAGAGCAGCGCGCAGCCCTTCCTCGGCATCTTCACCTACACGCTCCCGCACGCCGAACTCGCGCAGCCCGAAGATAGCATCCTCCTCGCCTACAAGAACCATTTCTGCCAAGAGCACAAGTTCGCAGGCCAGTTTGGCAACCGCTACCACGGCACCGAAATCGCCCATGCGCAGTTTGCGGCCATGATCACGCGTCTCGACACCTATGTCGGACAGATTCTCGACAAACTCAAGGAGAAGGGCCTGGACCAAAACACCATCGTGATCTTCACCTCCGACAACGGACCTCACGAGGAGGGTGGAGCCGATCCCACCTTCTTCAACCGCGACGGACTTCTCAAGGGACTCAAACGTTCCACTCACGAGGGCGGCATCCGCATCCCCTTCATCGTGCGCTGGCCCGGAAAGGTCAAGGCCGGCGAAGTCTCTGACTTGCAGTTTGCCTTCTACGATCTCCTGCCCACCTTCTGCGATGTGGCCGGTATTCGGGACTTCCCCCAGGCCTACAAGCACAACGAGCGCGACGTCTACGACGGCATCTCCATTTATCCCACCCTCACCGGTAACGACGAGGCACAACAGCACCACGATGCCCTCTACTGGGAATTCCACGAAACCGATATGCTCGGTGTCCGCATGGGCGATTGGAAATTGGTGGTCGAGCGCGGCAAGTGCCGACTTTACGGCCTGGCCAACGACCTCCACGAAGACCACGATGTGGCGGCTGCGCACCCCGACATCGTGAAGAAAATGGTGGATGTCATCTATCGTGAACACACCAAACCCGACTTCCCGATGTTCAACGTCACACTCCCTCCCAAAATGTGACGTCGTGGGGAGCACCTCCGCTCCCGCTTGCAATCTTATCCTCCGCTTTCCGCCGACTGCCTCAATCAGTCGGCGGTTTTTTTTCGCCGCCTCGTCACGGCGAGTGGTGCAGTCCTCAATCGTCGCGTGCTGTTGCCCCTCCTGTTCTCGTCTCGTTTCCGCCGCAACGGGGACGCTCCGATCGATCGGTCGGCTGATGCGTGGCCATCCCCCGGAGCAAGCACATGGACGGAATTTCCATCCCATTTTTCGGTCGATTCACTCACCGTGCCCACTCGTTTTGCCCCGAAAGCAGACGCCAACAGTAACTCCGCAAAGCGCAAATTGGAGCAAAAACGCATTTTCTCGCTGCAAAATTTGGTGGAAACAAAAACTTGTTGTACTTTTGCAATCGCAAACGGGACAGGATCCGGTAAAACGGAAATCTAATCTTGTTCTCGATTGTTGGAGATCCGCTAGCTCAGCTGGTAGAGCAATACACTTTTAATGTATGGGTCTTGGGTTCGAGTCCCAAGCGGATCACGATGATCTGTACATCAGACATAATGTAAGGTTTTACGCACGGTACGTTTTCGTATCGTGCGTTTTTTTGTATCCCCCTTTCCCCCCTTCCGTTCCTCCTACCTCCTGATCGAAATTCCCGATGGGAGGGCTGCACATCCGATACTGTCCCCAAAACGTGTGTAAGCTGGTAATGTCTGAAAACGTGTGTAAGATTCTCCTTCATCCTTCCCCTCCGGCTTGGGGTACCCCAAGCCGGAGGGGAATTTGTGATGTTGATTTTCTTTGTCGTTTTACTTGATCTTCCACTCCCTAAAATACGGAAGGCGTCTTGCATACGTCCCTTCTCTTTTCTCCTTGGCAACAGATACCAAACGATAAACCGCCGAGTCGGGTGAAGGCATCGCTCCGCGCATGAGCAAGGTGCGCTTGTAGCAGCGATTGAGGCGTTCCACCCAGTTGGTCGAGTAAATCATTCGGCGCACATTTACGGGAAACCTCAGATAGGTGAAATAGGCCGCATTGCGTTCTCTGTGATCTCATCAGCTTCATGGAAAACCCTCAGAAAGATGAATGTGTGATTCTAGCAGAAAGGGATAAATCACCACCGCCAGAACCTTCATTATTTGGTTAGGGGGCTTGCTTTTTGAAAAAGAAAGCCCGAAGTCCTATTCTAAAGGGCTTCGGGAGTTTTTTTGAGGTTTACCGGACAGCAATAATCTAAGATGAATTGGCAATAAATGTGAGAGGATCATCAAACAAAGATTATTCCTTCTATTTCTGTTTATGCTTAATCTGTACTGAATGTTTCTGGATAACATCCTTCTATATACATCTTCAATAGTCCTGCATGCGACAAAGGGGCCTTGGTGTTCAGATAATCGTAATTTGTATCGTAGTCAAGAAACACGATGTCATTCGCCAACGCACGTTCCCTTATTCTTGCAACAATTTCCTTGACACTATCCACATTGTCCAACACATATTTGTACGATGGCAGATAGATCTGCATTCTTGCAGTCAGATAGTCAAGCAATTCACTGCCATATACACCGTTCTGGTGCCCCAATGGTTTTCCATGAGTCTTAACCGTGCGCTTAAGGTTTTTCATCGTTGCATTGTTGAATGAGTCCATGCAGATGCCTTCATTTTCAAACACCTTCAGTCCTTGCCAAATACCCTCCACACACATTGCAGTCATTCCTCCCGAATCTCCAGGAATAGGTATCCCCCCATGTGGATAGAAAGGACTAAGATATTGAGCATACCTCAATGTCGAAGATGATGTTACATCAAGAATATAGGCACCCAGATATTGCTTCCGGATGCCTTCTATTTTTCTTCGTTTATTGACTATATAGATCATCTCTCAATATTAAAGATTTAAAATATAAGAAGGCGAAACCTTCTGCTTTACCAATACTTCGGACATAAAGTAATCCTTATATATTGAGTCCTTATCGTATGGTCTATTATGGAACGAATCGAACGGAATCTGAAGCATATAGTTAATATCATCCGAGAATTTCACCCCATTCTTGGCAGCATTGCAATGAGTGAATAGCGTCTCCCTCAAGAACAAGACATCTGTGGAAACCTCACATATGGTATAATCTGCAAGTCGACCTTCTTTCAATGCAATATAAAGCATTGGATTCTTTCTCTCGTAACTTAAATGCACATAGTCTGCTTTTCCTTTGCGTATATCAATGTCTCTTGATCCACTTGATGAAGCGAAACTAACACTTATTCTATTATCCTTCAAATATTGAGCTGAACAAATACCATTTTTTCTTATTGAATCAGTATTTTTTGTGGATGTGAAATGGAACAGACAATCTATATGGTGCTCTCTCAAGAAACTGCTATACAACGATGGCGAGCATTTGTATATCGAAGGTTGTGGTTTAGGAGGTACGACGACCTTTGGCTTCTCTGGTATTATTACTGGTACTTTAAGATCTATCAGACGATTTGTACTTGGATCCAGAAACTCCGGATAGAGAGTTCGCTGCAGCAGGATGCTTGCATTCTGCAAATAATCAATTGCAGTCGATAGATTTGCCTTGATATATCCAGTCTTACACCATTCCTGTTCCTCAAATTCAAGGTCATTATCTACACAATACTGATAGTACGACAGTTCAGAATCAAACGAATAAAACTGAGGAAGAATACCTTTGTACTTATTGTTGTGAAAAGCAACCAGAGAGGCAAGGAATCCACTCAGCAACTCTCGTTCAAAGTGAACAAAGTGCAAAGCCTTTCCTTCGTCCTTGATGATTGCAGAAACAATGTCGTCATACACCTTACCATCTACATAGTTCGTAATTTTTGTATATGGCATCCCTGGTACTTGTTCCAAGATAGATCTATGAGTCTTGTAGGTAAGCGTCTCTTCCATATTTACATTAATTGGTTTATGGCCGACACCCAACGTATTAACCCAGTTGACCGAAGTGCATCCTTGATGTGTGCCCCTTGGTCTATATTATTAAAGAGTAGTTTGTGTTGTTCCACAATTGGTCCACCGTCAGCCGTAAACATTTGATAAAGAATTATAGCGACTCTTGCTTTTTCTCGTGGAGACATTTCGTTTAGGATGGCTATACTTCCCTCATGCGACATGTTGTTCATTGCATCTTCAAACATGTCATTATATACCTGCATCAAGTCTGCCACAACTTGCAAGTATGCAGATCGACGATTGTTTATCTCCTTGTTGTCCACTATCATTGCAGCGAATACCAAGTAGATAACGGCCTTCTTTTGTTTTATAGAATACCGTACCATCAGAAAGGATTTGGATATTTTTTCAACGAGCCAAGGAGTCTTGCTTTGACTATGATGTGTTCAACAGCCTCTTTCGTCGCCTCAAATGGGCTTCCATCTATATTACCCATCGTTTGGATTATTTTGCAAAAAGCAGCCTTCTTTTCATCAGGCATATCTCGTAAAATAGATACTCCAAGATTTGGATCGTAATCCTGATATTTTTGGAATTCAGAAGGAGACAAATCAAAGTTGCTTTGCACCCAATCGTAGTATTTCATCTCATTATCTGAAATGATACCATCCGCATTGATTATTACAAGCAAAAGAGAGCCAAGAATGACTTTTTCCTGGCTGTTCAGTTGTACCATACAAATAATTGCTCATTGTTAGAAGCCTTTCCATTGACCAATGCCATCCCATGAATTCTCAAGGGAACGCATACTGCCATTATAGTGCTTTTTCACTTCATAATAAAAAGCTTGCATATTTTCCAATCCGCCACAAGCATTGATGAACTCTCCGATACGTACAATTCTTGGATCAGGTTCCCATTCTCCTGTTCTTGGGTTCTTCTTATGGAATTCATACATACCTTCTTTAGTTGGCCACACTGTATGAACTGGTACACTACCACCTATACCCATCCACCCCCCAGCAGTATAGCCCTTTGAGGGATCAGTAGATTCGTTGCCAATCGATATAATTGCATTAACAACCTTCATTGGATCTGAAGGCTGGATGACAAACCAGCGGTTAATACTTTCTAATGTAATCATAATCCTTAATTCCGCAATATTGTTATAAATTAAAATTTTAAGTATTTAAACAGCAAAAAGTGCTCAGGGTTTTGCCATGTCAGAATTCTTACTTATCTTAGTATTGCAAAAAACAAGAGAATCCGACGTATAGACATGGCGAAGATACAAATTAAATCTGAGAGACTCACTTCTTTTGGGGGATTATTTTCAATCGTAGAGTCAACCTGCAAGTGCAAAATTAGGCTATTCTTTTGAAGAACTCTGCTTTTGGTGTTTCAAAGCTCAGCTTTTGTCTCGGTCTACTGTTGATTTTTTTGAGTAACTAATCAAGGAAAATGAAGAAATATCGAAAGATATGCAAACTAATTGGTAATGAGGTAGAAATGAGGCAAGTTGCATAAAACTGCTCTATTTGTA
>QWCL01000019.1_pt1 | contig 84244 bp, 65 predicted proteins | sample 1972551 | NCBI WGS metagenome assembly QWCL01 (sample SAMN09866709, study PRJNA288562) | Human oral metagenome isolate term2_saliva, whole genome shotgun sequencing... | isolation source: mouth | host: Homo sapiens | place: USA: California
CCGAAAGAAAGAAAGCTTCATGATCGATTGTTCCTTGTACTTCTCTACAATCTGTTATGTAAGACTTTCAAAGATCACAGCAGCGCTTTCGCTGCCTCGGCGCTTTCAGAGCGTAACTCTCTCTTGCAAGAGCGTTGCTTCCCGATTGCGAGTGCAAAGGTAGGGCATTTCTCCATTCCCTGCAAGACTTCACCGAAAAAAAATGCGAGAAAATTTCATTTGCGCCCATTTTGCCATCTCATAGCATTGCAAAATCAGCATTAAAGCCCATTTTTTCGCCGCTCCCCCACCCCACCTTTTTTGCTCCAAAATCTCCGTTTTTCCCGCTTTTCCCCGTTTCGAACCCGATTTCGGGCGATTTTTCGAGGGCACGCACTCGTTTTTTGCCCTGTAAAGCCCACTTTTTTCTCGTCTTTCCTCGTTTTGGGTCCGACTTCGGACGTTTTTTCGATGGCACGCCCTCGTTTTTTCTTTCGCACTCCTTTTTTTACACAGCGTGAAGGCTTTTTCATTTCGTACCTCCCTCATTCTTCACGCCCTGCTCCACCTTCCTATTTCCATTGATTTCCTTTCCGCCCCTCATACCCCCTTACCTTCACCTCCTTCCCCCACTTTTTTCTCATTCCTCCCCACTTTTCCATCTCCCTCCCCAATAAACGCACGATCGTGCGCACCCTCGCGCACTACGCACGTACGCGTACGAGCACACACACCCGCCCGTCAGGAGGTTTTCGTTTATTGCCTTCACCTCTTCACCCACCTCCCGCAATCCACTGTACATCAATATATTAGATGTGAAGAAAAACAAGAAAAAGCCTTCACAAAATACACAACAATCTCAAAGTCAACATCTTACCACAAACGTCCGATTTCATCCGCCGTAAACTTCATCTAATCACCGCGGTGAACCCCGACATCACCACCGTGAACCTAAAAACCAAAAGCCTTCACCCATTACGCGCTGTGCCACAACCATTTGCGGCATACGGGTGAAGAGGTGAAGGATAAAAACGAAAACCGCCTGACGCGCGCGCGTGTACGCGTATAACTGATATGTCTCGAATGGGTGTTATACAGCCCTCTTGGCTACGCAGTCCCTCAAACAAGGTTCATCCAACATTTGGAGTGATGCGGCAACCGTGCAGCGCATATAGCCTTAGCTGAAAACACCTTTCATCCCTAAAACCATAGGCCACTCTCTTCATCACCTTTATCTTATTGTTGATCCCCTCCGCTTTCCCGGTCGATATGGGGCAGTCATACCAGGCCAGAATACCGGTTCTATAAGCCATGATTGTGACGACCATTTTCATCAACTGCGGCACTTTGCTCTCCTGCGCCTTTTCCCCCAATCGAGCATGACCTTTCGGCTTCTTGTTTATTGGGCTGCATCCATATCTCTCTAAGCTGCTCTTTGAGGTAGTAGGCCTGTGAGAGCGGTTTTCTTCTTTTTTAGAAGGTCATAACTCCAAATGTCGGATGAACCCAAATTAAGTTTTCATATCTATTCATCAATACCCAAACAAAGAGTTTTAAAAATCATCGACAAAACATTCCCGCATACATAAACAGTCCTAAAGTCAAGAGTTTGATTCTCTACTTCCACATAATCCTTTCTATTAAACCTGACTTGAGATTCATGTCTTCCCAAAGTATCACGAATTGAAGAGACACTAAGCAATACCCCTTCAACATTAACCATACCATTCGACAAATGTATGGGTTGATTACTCTCTCCGCCCAACGCCTGCCCATTAAATTTCAAAAGGATAACAGCGTCAATACTATCTGATGAAATATGAGTATTAAGAGGACTAACAACTGCAGTACCTGCATATAGCTTTTTGTATGGTAGGAAATAGAATCCCCCTGCAATCACAAAGAAAACTAGCCCAATAATGATGATACCATAGCGAACTAGAGAAGATGGAACTTGCCCCACAATACTACGGACTTTTTCACTGCGAAGCTCAAAGCTACGCTCTTGTTTCTTTTCTTCTTCCATATTAGTTTCCAAGTTCTAATTGATTTTTCACTAAAGCAAAGTACTTACCGGGTTTTGAGGTCAGCTCCTCGTGTGTACCAACTTCTACGACCTTCCCTTCATCCAGAACTACAATCTGATCAGCGTTGCGGACAGTGGAAAGGCGATGTGCCACGACGACAACCGTTTTTCTCTTATAGAAGTCTGATAGCTTTTCCGTGATATCTCGCTCGTTATTGGCATCAAGAGCATTGGTGGCTTCATCCAAGAAGACGAACATTGGATTCTTATAGACGACTCTTGCAATAAGGATGCGTTGTCTCTGTCCCTGGCTAACACTCTTTCCGTCCTGGCCTATCATCGTATTATAAGCCAATGGCAAGGCTTCTATGTAGTCTGCGATGTTCGCCACACGTGCAGCATGGCGGATACGTTCAATGTCAGGTTCATCATCTGATATGGCGATATTCCTTGCAATGGTGTCTGAGAAAAGATATCCCTCTTGCATCACGGCTCCACATTGACTGCGCCACCATCCGAGGTTGAATTCATTCAGATTGGTACCGCCTATCTGAATACTTCCGCTTAATGGCTCATAAAACCCCAAAAGAAGTTTTACGAGTGTAGTTTTTCCACTTCCGCTTGCTCCAACAATAGCTGTTACCTTACCATTGGGAATAGACAGATTAATACCCGAGAGAATATCGTTCGGACTGTATATATCATATTTGAATGAAAGGTCTTTTAGGGTAAGTGAATACCCATCTATAGACTCCTCAGTATAACTATTCTTTGTATGTTCCGTATTCTCCTCGGTGGCCTCGATATGTATTTCATTCATACGATCAAGGCTGATACTCACATCCTGCCAAGAATAAATGAATTGAATAAGTTGCTCCACGGGACTGTTGAGTTGCCCGATGATGTACTGCACTGCCAACATCATACCAAGTGTCATATTACCGTGAATCACGGATGTAGCTGCGAGTACGGTAATTATAATATTCTTCACCTCATTAATAGCGATACTCCCAACCTGTTGGACTTGTTGTAGGTTTAAGGATTTCAGATTGAGCGTGAAGAGGTCGGCTTGCACGTCCTCCCACTCCCAACGCTTGCGTTGCTCACAGCCCTGCAGTTTAATTTCCTGCATACCATTGATGAGCTGATAGGTTACATTACGGTTTTTTCCAGCTTGCTCGAAATACTTATAGTCCAGCTTCCTGCGCTTTTTGAGAAAGAGGATGATCCAACCTGCATAGAGAGCAGTTCCTAAAAGAAATACTCCGAAGATATATAAATTATAACTCGCTAGAACAATACCGAATATCAAAAATGTAAAGAAATAGAATAGTAGACTCAGACTACTTGATGTGAGGAATTGTTCTACGCGACGATGATCCTCAATGCGTTGCAAAAGATCTCCCATAAGTTTAGTGTCGAAGAACTTCATCGGTAGTTTCATCAGTTTAATGAAGAAATCCGAAATAAGCGAGATATTGATGCGTGTAGAGATATGCAGGAGTATCTTGGAACGAATGAAGTCAATGGCTGTACGGCTGAATAAAAGTACCACCTCGGCCAAGAGTACCAGCCATACGAAGGCAATGTCCTTATCACCAATACCTGTATCCACAATAGATTGAGTAAGGAATGGAAAAACAAGTTGTACGAGCGAACCAAGCAATAAGCCCAATATCAATTGGAGAAAGAAGCGTTTGTACTTTTTGAGGTAGCTCCACAGAAACTTTACTCGATTTTTTTTGGGGGCTTTACATGTAGCTGTGTGAGCATAAAATCGTTCGGTAGGCTCAAAAAGGAGCGCGATGCCCTTCTCCTCACCATTGGTACGTGTACTAATCCAATGTTCGCAGAACTCTTCTTTGGTATATGCAACTGAGCCTATGGCAGGATCTGCAACAGAAACAACACAAGAACCATTATAACGTCTCTTAATCTTATAAACAACAACGAAGTGGTTTTGATTCCAATGAACTATACAAGGCATTGGAGCATCTTTTGACAGAAATTCAAAGCTTAAGCGTCCTCCTATAGTCTTAAACCCGATTGATTCTGCAGCTCTACTTATCCCAAGGAGAGATACCCCATCCTTCCCTAAAGAACAAATTGTTCGTATAGTTTCAATGTCAGGCAGCATTCCATAATACTTAACAATCATAGCCAAGCAAGCTGAACCACAGTCCATGGAATCTCTTTGTTTTAGAAGCATGGCAAATATTTTTTTATTACACTATCAAAAAACACACCCATCTACCCAATAATAAACCGCACAAAGTTACCTCCTCTTCCTAAAATTAGAATAATTCACAACTATCGACAACGGGGAAAAAGACTCACTCTTTGCGTTTGGGATAAGCTCAATAGTAACTTTTTTAGGCACCAGCTGTTCTTCAAAAAGAGTAAACTCGGTCTCAAGTAAATAAGAAAAGCTATGATCTGATGAAGATTTTCTTTGCATCTTTATATTCTTAATAAGACCACTCTTATCCAAAGAAACCATACATCTACACTCATCTTCTGGTTCCAAATTCCAAGGCATTTTTTTCTGCTTTTTGATAAAGAATTCCCAGCACTCGAGATTACCAGCCTCACCTTTATATGTGCAGAAAAAATAACTTCGCCCTTTTTTGTCACAAAAAGAATTTGCCATCAGATAACTAATCTCTGTTGCTCGTTTTAACAACGTAATCAATTTGGAAGTTTCAGACGGCGGTGCTGAGGTTACAATCTTTGACTTGTCTATCGCTGTTGTAGTACGGCGCGATTTCCCAACCCCAACACCTGAATAGGCTTTTTCTGTTAGCTCATGATTTTTAAAAGTAAAACTTACATCAAAGAAGTATTTACCAGAATACGGGGTGAGTGAGCTCTTAATTTTTTCCTGAAAATAACTCTCTCCTGAGAAATTACTCGGCGAAACAACCACCGAATTAAGCACAAAACTACTCTCTTCTAATATTATTCTAAGCAACTTATCCGAAAGTACTGCACCACTCAACACAGTTCTTGAAGTTTTAAATCCAAGATATTTTACAGTTAATGTATCTCCTGAATTTAATAGTTGGAGAGGAATATCCAATGTCCCCTTTTCTGTTCCAACTCGATGCAGATCAGTACCAACAATAATCTCCGGATACGACAACGCATTTCCGTGAGTGTCAACCACAGCAACAGTTATCTTGCCTTGAGCGTAAAGTAATGTCGTAAAAACGTACATTAAAATCAACAGAAACAACTTACTAAAATTCATTCTCAATGTAAAACAAAAGCAGCGGAAGAATCTCTCAACAAAATCTCCCGCTGCTCATGATTGTTTATGGAAAATCGATTAACACTCGTCATCCCAGCAGAGATGACTTAATCTAAGTGAATATCAAACCCTGTGGTTCCGTCATGTTTAGGTCTAACATGCATTCTGACCCATCTCCAGGCACCAGATAGCGCATCTCCGATAGTTTCAAAGACATCGCTGAACCAAGAACCGCCCATGATTTCTGACAATTCTTGGTTTGAAAGTCGATCTAACTTGTCAATCTTCATTTTTGATCACTTTATAGTTACACAAAAAAATAACGTCATTATCAGTATAACACTGCAAATATAGACATTTACCTATTACACACAAAGGAAAACACAAAGAAACTATTCAATAAGATCAAAAAAAACGCGTAATACCAACTGAAATGTACAAATCAGACTATTCCTTTTTGGACCACATCACTCCAAACGTAGGATGAACCATATGTATGGTTTGAATGGTAGAGGTCTATTTTCGCCCCGAAGAGCATCTTTGCAAATATGATGCAGTGCTGTGCTCGATTCGCTAAAAAAAAGCAACTCCGCCCTGTCTCAATCTTTTTCTATATATTTGCTCACACAATCAGCGTAACTGCATAATCCCCTTTTTGTCATGCACGAAAAATTGAACGAAAGAAGTCGACAAATTCTCGACGAAATCAAGCGTCGCACCTCGACCACTGCTTATCAGTTGGAATTCGACACGGAAAGTGCGCCTACTATTTTTGATTCGAAGGTGGGCGGTCTGCCTTATTGGGATCCGGAAAAAACTTATCCGACAGACAGTAACGGTAAGAAAATGTATTTGTTGGCGCAAATCAATTTCGACCAAGACAAGGCTGAATCTCCTCTACCGCAAAGCGGCATGCTGCAATTTTTTGTAGGGGACGATGATCTATATGGTTTGGACTACGACCCGACCAAGCAAAAAGACTGGCGGATCGTTTATCACGAAAAGATCGATACAAGTGTGACTACCGAAGAGGTGGAAGCGATGGGCATCCATGTATCTCCTGACAACGAGGAAGTTTACAGTCCGGTCTTTAGATCATGTGTTTTTCACTTAGTGAAGCAAGACACTTGGATCGGGCCTCACAATTGGGAAAGTTTCGGCACACTCGCAAAGGAGATAGCAAGCGACATGTTCGGAGAAAGTGATTTTGAATACGCTCCGGACGTATTCGGCGAAGAGCAATTCAAAATTATCCAAGACGAACTGTGGGGCACGGCATGCAGTCAACTGCTCGGGTATCCGTTCTTCACACAAGTGGATGTTCGCGAAGAGGGTTCACACTACGACACACTGCTCTTCCAACTGGACAGCGAAACTGTAGACGAAGAGGAAATCACGATGTGGGGTGACTGCGGCGTGGGCAACTTCTTCATCAACATCGAAGACTTGAAGCGTTTGGACTTCAGCGACGTGTTGTACAACTGGGACTGCGGCTAAGAAGAATATTTCGCCCCACTCGCTCAGCGGCCTAATCGAAGGTTCGCCCTCGATCAGAAACAAAGAAGCGGCATCGACTCCGAAGATGGAGTCGATGCCGCTTTTGTCGTTGTGGCGTATCGCTGTGGATGCGCGTGATTAGAATTCCTGTCCGAGGACGAAGTGGAATTGGCTTCCGCCGATCTTCTGACCGAACTCGGTCTTTTTGAATCCGTAAGCCCAGTCGATACCCATGAGTCCGATCATCGGGAGGAGGATGCGGACGCCGACACCGGCCGAGGTTTTGAGTTTGAAGGGATTCATGCGGTTGACATCTGTCCAGGCGTTACCGGCTTCGGCAAAGGCGAGGGCGTAGATGGAAGTGGCGGTTTCGAGCATGAGGGGATAGCGGAGTTCGAGCGTGAGGCGCGAATAGGCGTAGGCGTTGTTGCGCGTGCCGGCGAAGTTACCTGCGATCGATCCGTTTTCGTAACCGCGGAGTCCGATGACGTCGTTGGCATAGGACGAGGAGTAGCCGCTCATGCCGTCACCACCCATGTAGTAGGTTTCGAAAGGCGACTTGCGATACTTGTTGTAGGCTCCGAGGATGCCGAAGTCGGTGCGGGTCATCAAGACGGGGCTGTGCTTGAAGCTGGAACTGAGCGCCGTATAGGTGCGGAATTTCAGGCTCCACTTGTGGTATTCGATCCACCGATACTTCTCTTGTGCTTCTCGCTGATAGTCCGCGCTGTTGGGGTTGTCGGCGAGTCCCTTGTAATTCTTTCCGTCGAAGAGCGAATAGGGCGGGGTGAGGGTGAGGGTGAAGGAGAAATCGGAACCGCTTCGGGGGAAGAAGGGGCTGTCGGTGGAAGAACGCGCGAGGGTGAGCGCGAGATTGATGTTGTTGCTGTTGCCGTTGCTGATGAGGAAGTAATTCCAGTTCTTCAGGTTGTAGCGGGTGTAGCCCAGCGTGGCCATGAAGGTGAAGTAGTCGTCGGGCCAGCGCAGGCGTTTACCGAAACCGATGTTGACACCGAAGAGTTGGATGTACTTATCGGGATCGAGGTAGCGCGAGTAGTTGTTGTAGTACTGCGACGAACCATAACCATACAGGCTGCTGTAAAGATTACTGTTGTCGGTATAGTAGCGCGAGGAGACGTCACTCTGTCGGGAGTAGAAGAGCGAGACGGAGAACTGGTTGGGCCGCTTTCCGCCGAACCAGGGGTCGATGAACTGGAGCGAGTAGCTCTGGTAGTAGCGCGCGTTGGTTTGCGCGGTGAGCTGCAGCGTTTGTGCATCGCCTTGGGGCAGGAATCCGGCGCGCTTGTAGCCGTTGCGGCCGAAGAGGTTTTGCATCGAGAAGTTGGTGAACTTCAAGCTGGCTCTTCCGACGATGCCCGATTGTCCCCATCCGGCCGAAACCTCAACTTGGTCTCCGCCTTTGGTGACGAGGGGATAAGTGATGTCGACGGTGCCGGTGGCTTCGTCGGGACGGATATTTTTGTTGAGTTCGCTTTGGAGCACTTCCGAGTCGAACTGGTTCATGGCGGCGAGTTCACGCACAGAGCGCGTGAGGGCATCCATGGAGAAGAGGTCACCGGGCTTGGTGCGGAGTTCGCGTCGGATGACGTGATCGTAAACACGGTCGTTGCCGGCAATGCGAATGCGGTTGTAGGTGGCCTGCTTGCCTTCGCTCATGCGAATTTCGAGGTCGACGCTGTCTTTGTCGACCTTGACTTCGACGGGATCGGCGCGGAAGAAGACGTAACCGTTGTTGTAATACTGGTTGCGGATGGCATCTTCGTCGGCGTCGAGTCGCTTGTTGAGCAGCGTTTGGTCGTAGACGTCGCCCTTTTTCATGCGCAGGGTGGCTTCGAGTGCCTGCGTGGGGTAGACGGTGTTGCCCACCCAGGTGATGTTGCGCAGGTAGTAGCGCGGTCCCTGGTAGAGTTTGAGGTAAACATCGACGTGCTTGTTGTCATAGGGCACGACGCTGTCGGCCACGACCATGGCGTCACGATAGCCCCAACTGTTCATTTTTTCGATGAGCAGCCGCTTGTCTTCTTCGTATTTGTCGGCGAGGAATTTGCGCGAAGCGAAGGTGATCCACTTTTTGAAGGTGGAGCGGTCGCTGGTTTTCTTCATCGCATTTTTGAGGGGCGTGATCATTTTGGGGTCAACGCCCGAGATGTAGATTTTGTGGACGGTGATTTTGTCGCTTTTGTCCACATCGATGTCTACAATCATGCGATTATCGGCCGTGACATCCTCCCGCTGTGTGATGTTGACCTTGACATTCTTGTAGCCCTTCTCTTCGAAATACTGCTGTATGCGCAATTTGGCCCGATCCACGAGGTTGGGCGTGATTTGGTTGCCGGCTTTGAGCGGAATGCGCGCTTCGATCTCCTCGCGTTGCGACTTTTTGAGTCCGGTGAATCTCACTTCCGAGATGCGGGGCTGGGCGGTGAGCTTGACGTGGAGATAGATTTTGTCACCGACGATGCTGTCGGCCAAGATCTGCACGTTGGAGAAGAGCCCCTGCTTCCAGTAGTTTTGAATGGCGGCGCTGATTTCGTCGCCCGGCACCTCGTAGGTTTTGCCCACTTCGAGGTTGGAAATGCCGATGAGCAGATCTTCGTCGTAGCCCTTGATGCCGTCGACCTTGATGCCCCCGAGCACGTAGCGTGTGGGTTGTGTGGAGTAGACGATGTCGGGCTTGGCCTGCGTTTGCGCACTCATCGGCGCGGCAAGAGCGGCAGCGCAGAGGAGGCATAACGGATAGTGCAGATATTTCATAAACGAGAGGGTGTTCGTGGAATGAAGTGTTGAAGATGGGCTCTTCAGTCGTGGACTTGTGTCACCTGTTCGGAGGTTTTGCCAAATCTCCGTTCGCGGTGCTGATAGTCGGCAATGGCGCGGTGCAACTCTTCGGCGGAGAAATCGGGCCAGAACACATCGGTGAAGTAGAGTTCGCTGTAAGCGCTTTGCCAGAGCAGGAAGTTGCTCAGTCGGAGTTCGCCGCCGGTTCGGATGAGGAGTTCGGGGTCGGGCATGAACTTCGTTTGGAGTGCCTGCCCGATGGTTTGCTCGTCGATGTCCTCGGGTTGGAGGGTTCCTTCGGCAACGCGCTCGGCAATGTTCCGCACCGCGTCGGTGATCTCCCACCGCGCGGAGTAAGAGAGAGCCAGCACCATGGTCATACCGGAGTTGGCAGCGGTGTTTCGCTCACAGCGTTCGAGCGCCCGACAAACGAAGTCGGGGAGTGGCGTGCGATCGCCGATGACCCGCAGGCGAACGTTGTTGGCCATGAAGAGTTCTTCCTCAAGGCTATCGATGATGAGCGCCATCAGCGTGGCGACTTCTCGCTCGGGTCGGCTCCAGTTTTCGGTGGAGAAGGTGTAGAGGGTGAGGAACTTCACCCCGAGGTTAGAGGCCTCTTCGGTGATGTCTCGCACGGTGGCGGCTCCTTCCTGGTGTCCGAGCGAACGATCGAGTCCGCGGGCTTTGGCCCATCGCCCGTTGCCGTCCATGATGATGGCGATGTGCTGTGGAATCCTTTCGGGATCGAGAGTGGTCATAGAGGTGTGAAACTAATCGGCCTTGTTGCACGTGGGGCATTTGGGCGCGAAGTCGTAGGTGATCGTGATGCGGAGCAGACCGAGGTGGTCTTGATTTCTGAAGAAGTCGCTTTGCAATCCGTGCGGTGCGTCGAATCCGTCGAGCCGGTCGGAGAGCGAGAAGCGCATGGTCCAGTCGAGTCCGACGTTGAGACGGGGGCGGAGCTTGTATTTCACGCCCACACCGATAGGTACCCACGGAGTGACCGTGCGACCGGTGGTGGAGAAGGCGAAACCGAGGCCCGTTTGCAGATAGGGGGTGAAGCGTCGGTGGCCTTGGTAGCCGGGGCGGTAGGCGTAGGAGAAGAAGTTCAACTCATAGAGCGCGGCGAGGTCGAAAACGGTTCCCGAATAGCGATAGAAACGCCGGGCGGTGCCCACGCGATCAACATAGTCGGGATAGAAGTCCTTGACGCCGCCGGTGTCTCCGCTGACGAAGTGCACGCCCATTTCGGTGCGCAGTGCCATGCGCGGGTTGAAGAGAAAGCGCATCGAGGCCCCCATCGACAGGTGGGGGTTGCCGAAGACGGAGGAGTTGGTGTCGTCGAGCAATGAGTTCATGCCCAAGCTGGCGCCCCACTCTTTGGTGTATTCCTCTTCTTCGCGGGCCGCTGCCGGCAAGACGCCCACGGAAAGGAGTAGCGCCGCGAGCACTGCCGTTTTGCCCCACCTCGTCCGCGCGCAGGCAGCAAGCCGTGGTCCTTTCATCGGTGAGTGGAACGATAGAAATAGGTGGGCGTCGGCTGCCACGAGAGGCGGTGCAGGCGTGCGCGCCACACTTGGTTATTATCGACACGGAACCACAGCACTTGCTGTGCGTCGAGTGCCGCTTCGAGGCGGGTGGCGCGTGTGGGGAATTCGGCGGGCAGCGTCAGGAGGGTGTGTTCGCGCCAGGTGAGTCCGCGGTCGGGACTGAAGCGCAACGTGGGCCGGCCGTCGGCGTTCAGTCCGACGAGCAAGAGTCCGCCGTCATAGCCCAGCAGGGTGGGCTGTGTGAGTGCCGGCACACGATAGGCGCTCTCGCGGTGGGGGAGCAAACGTTCCCAACCGAAGCGATTGTGTGCACGGGTGTCGACATAGCGTTTCCACACACCGGGCACATTGTTTTTCCACCCGTAGAGGGTGATTTCGGTCAGGTGGTTGTCGGCCTGGGCAGGCTGCACGCAGAGGGCTTTTTGGGCGTCGGGAAATTCGGCAGCGTCTTCTGCGGCCACACTGTCGGGCTGCCAACTGCCGTCCACCTCGATGCGAGGCAGGGCGCCGCTGAGTGCAAAGCGTTGCCCGCCGGCGCTCCAAGGCGATTGGAGATCGGTGGCGGTGAAGTGTTGCGCCGTTTGGGCGTCGTTGGCGGCGCGGGTCCAAGTGACGGAATCGCTCGGTTCGCGGTGCACGCGCACTTCGACGCGGTAGGTGCGCTGCGCCGTGCGGTCGGTCGATTGCACCACCACGGTGGGGTGTCCGTTGAGATTGGCGGTGAGTCCGCTTTGTTTGCTCGTTTGGGTGACGAAGTGGGTTGCGCCGTCCTCGCGCAATCCCGCCCCGCCGCGTGCACTCACGACGATGCCTTCCACTTTGGAGAGGTCGGTGTGCGGCGGGAGCGAGTCAATATTGTAGATGACGCCCCGCTGCTGATCGATGGTGAAGCGATAGAGTTCGCCTTTCACCTCGACTGTGGCCACGCTGTCGCTCCGGTTGTCTTTCGTGCGAAGGTAGACCTTGCGTTTGAGTTGTCCGATTTTGAAACTCGTGGCGACACAGTCGGCCGAAACGTTTTCGGTTTTCGTGTCGTCGTTCAGGCACGAGGTCAGTGCGCCGGCGGCCAGGAGCAGCACAGCAGCGCGCGAAAGCAAAGGGAACGTGTGTGACATGTTGACGAGATATGCGATCAAGTGAGTGGGCACTCGCGCACAAGGGTGCAGTGAGTGCATGATACTTCAAAGTGCAAAAATAGAAAGTCTTTCGGCAAATGCGAAACGAAAAGCGCTTTTTTCGCCCGAAATTCTGTTTTTCGTGTAGAATATGCCCTACCCCCGCCGTGGCCTTGCCATGGTCGGTACCCGCTTTCGGCGTGCGTCGCGAAGGGCAGCACAAGTCCCCGCTCTTCACCGAGCTTCCCCCACAGTTTTCCGCCGAAATCGTTTTTTCCACTCCCGACTCATTATATATAAGCCATTTCTCCGAAAGAAGAAAAGACTTTTTCTTCCTTATCGAAAGAGTTTGCGATGGTGATGTATATAGACTGTGGAAAGCGTGGAGAAAGTCCCCTTGTGCTGTGCTATGGTCCTGATGTTTCGGTGCATAGCTCCCCGTTTTCTTTTCGGGAAAAGCCTGTGGGAAAGGGGCTTTTGAGCGTGTAAACGGCGGGGAAAACGGTTTTTCGCTCTCGGTTGTGAGGCGGCGTGGTGCCGAGGGAGTTGTACAGCGGTTATGCACGGGGTTATCGGCAGTTTATTCACGGGTTTATCCACAAGCGCGGAAGGTGCAGAAATTGGTCGGAAAGGCTTACCTTTGCAGCATGAACGAAAAATTGAAAGTAGACGAAATGGGTCGTCTCGGCTTGTCCGATTTCCGTGCGGCCCGCAAGTTCCCGCTCAGCGTGGTGCTGGACAATGTGCGGAGTGTGCACAATGTGGGCAGTGTGTTCCGCACGGCCGATGCCTTTCGCCTGCGCGAGGTGTTGCTCTGCGGCATCACCGCCGTCCCGCCCTCGGCCGAGATGCACAAGACGGCCCTCGGCGCCGAGGAGTCGGTGGCGTGGCGACATTTTGCCTCCACGGCCGATGCACTGGCCGAGTTGCGCGCTCGCGGGGTGAAGGTGTGTGTGCTCGAACAGTGCCGGCGCTCGGTGGCGCTGCAAGACTTTGTGTTCGAACCGGGCAGCGAATATGCGCTGGTGCTCGGCCACGAGGTGCACGGCGTGGCACAATCGGTGGTCGACGCGGCCGATGTGGTGCTGGAGATTCCGCAATTCGGCACCAAACACTCGCTCAACGTCAGTGTGGCAGCGGGCATGGCACTGTGGGAGATGGTGAAGAAAGGGCGCTTTGTGTGAGCGCCGGCAAGCCCCTGCGCGGGGTGATCTTGCGCGCCCCGGTGGGGGGACTGCACCCGCCAAGAGGCGCTGCGAAGACGAACAACGACGGCCGGACGTCCCGTGTGGGGCATCCGGCCGTCGGTCGGTTTCAGGGGTGGCGAGGGCAGCGTCTGTGGGCCGTCGGGCGGAGAGCCGCGTCAGATGATGCGAATGCGCGCACTGCCTCCGCTGCCGAGGCGTTCGACGCGAATTTGCGGTGCGATCTGCGAACGGATCTGCTCGGTGTGGCTCACCACGCCCACTTTGCGGCCCTGTCCGGCTTCGAGTGCCGAGAGGGTGTTGAGCACCAAGTCGAGCGATTCCTCGTCGAGGTTGCCGAATCCTTCGTCGATGAAGAGACTTCCGATGTTGAGTGTGCTACTCGAAAGGGAAGCCAGGCCGAGGGCGAGAGCAAGCGACACGATAAAGGTTTCGCCTCCCGAGAGGGAGTGGACAAACCGGCGCTCGTCGAGCATATCGTGGTCGATGACTTCGAGAGCCAGGGTGCCTTTGATCACATTGAGCTGATAGCGCGGTGTGAGTCGGCGGAGATGGTGGTTGGCGTGTTCGACGAGGAAGGAGAAGGTGAATGTTTGTGCCAAGTCTCTGAAGCGTTTGCCGTCGGCCGATCCGAAGAGTTCCTGGAGTCGGCCCCATTCCTCGGCGTTGTTGCGCGCTTTGAGGAGTTTGCGGTCGTAGTTTTCGGCCGCGCGCAGACTTTCTTGGTGTCGCTGTATGCGTCGGCGCTGTTCGCCCACGATTTCGCGTTGTCGGTTGAGGGCCTCGTTGAGCTTGGCGCGTTGTGCCACGAGCGTCGGCAGGTCGGTTTGTGTGTTGTCTTCGCCTTCGGTCTCGTGATTGATGCGGGCGGCCTGCGCTTCGAGTTCGAGATAGTGCTGCTGTGCGCGGTCGCGGTTTTGTTCGGCGAGGAGTCTGGTCTCGCGGCGCTCGTCGAGTTGTGCGCGCAAGGCTTTCCAGTCGCGCGGGTCGGCAAAGAGTTCGTTGAGCTCGGCCATTTGCAGCGGCGTGTGGTTGCTGTTGAACTGCGTGATGGCCACATCGAGATCGAGGGCCACGGCGCGGCGATTTTCGTCGTTGCGCAATGCCTCGTTGCGCAGGTTTTCCTGCTGTCCCTCGAGCTGGTGCAATACCGATTGCGCCTCCCGGTATGTGTTTTGTGCGGCGTCGAAGAGTTGGGTTTGCTCTTCGATGCGGGCTTGCAGGGCCTGTGCGAGTTGGGTGGGGGCATATTCGCCGAAGAGTCGGCGTAGACGGTCGTTGCGCTCACCGATACTTTCGCGGTGTCGGTCTCTTTCCTCACGGCGCGCGTTGACTTCGGCGCGTTCGCCTTCGAGGCGCGTGTTGAGGAACTCGATTTGTCCGTCGAGCAAGGCCTGTCTGTTTTCGCCCTCCTCGATGCCGCGGTTCACGGTGGTCCACTCGTTGTTGAGTTCCGCCAGGCGCTTGCAGTATTGGTCCACTTCGCCCTCCTGCCATCCGTTGAGGGTGAGGATTTCGTCGAGGTCTTTGTAGAGTTGGGCCTGTCGAGCGTCGGTTTCGCGGAGGGCATTGTGCGTGTTGTCGATGCTCTGGTTGAGCACGCGGAGATCGACGTCGAGCTTCTCGGTGATTTTTTTGCTTTCGGTGAGTTGGAGTTCGATTTGTTCGATTTCGGCCGCGAGCGTGGCGATGGCATTGTTGTGCTGATCGAAGTGCGCGATGAGTTGTTCGCTTTCGTCCACTTTTTGTTGCATGGAGTCGAGCAGCATGTCGATGGTGGTGAATCGTGCCTCGCGGTTCACGCCCGGCGTGCACTCCTTGAACGAGGGGTCGAGGGGAGCAAAATACTGCCAGTCTCCTTCGAGGTCCGTTTGTTGCGAGGAGAGCCTTCGCATGGTGGTTTGTTCGCTGACGAGTTCGGCTTCTCTCGACGAAATTTCGAGACTCAGTTTCTCACGCTGCGCCGCCTTGGCGTTGAAGTTGGCCTTGGCGTCGTTGTATTCGCGTTCGAGCTGGGTTTGGGTCTCGCCCGAATACTGCGCCACCTCGGTGTGGTAGGGGTGATGCGCGCTGCCGCACACCGGACAGGGCATGCCCTCTTTGAGTTCTCGGCGCAGTTTCTTGATTTCCGAGATTTGGGAGAGCGTGTAGGCGCGTTCGAGCTGGAGGAAGCGCTCGCGCAGCATCATTTCCTCGCCCTCCACACGCCGATGATCGTTTTTGAACTGATCGAGTTTGCGGGTGTGGCGTTCGATGTCCGCGCGGAGATTGTCGATCTGTTGGTAGCCCTGCACGATGTGCTGCCAACTTCTTTTGGCCTCCTTGAGCGCGGCGTGTTTTTGTTTGGCCTCGTTGAGATTTCGGTGGAGTTCCGAAGCCTCGAGTCCGCGTATGGCTTTGCGATGTGTGAGCACCGCGCCACGGAGTGCCTCTTTTCGGTCCTCGAGCCCATTGCGTGTGCGTGTGGCGTCGTCGAAAGCGGCCTGCATTTCGGTGCGGCGTCGCGAATCCTCGGCATGTTTGAGGTGGAGGAGCTTGTTTTTCTTCACCGCGTCGGCGAAGATCAGCAAGCGCTCGTTGACCATTTGGAAACGCTCGAAGGTGCCGCGGTGAATTTCGAGCTCTTGTCGGCGTAGTCGGAGCGTTTCGAGCTGTCGTTTGAGTTGGAGCAGTTCTTCGTTGCGTTTTTGGAGTTCGTTCTCCCGTTCGGCCACTTTTTTCGTGGCCACTTCGAGGAGACCCGCGGCGTTGTCGGCGGCCTCTGCGAGTCGTTTGATTTCGCCCTCGATGGCATGTCCCTCCGCAATGTCGGGTTGTTTGTGTCGGAGCTGCTCTTCGGTGCCGTTTTTGCGTTCGCGCGCTGTGGTGAACTGCTGTTCTGCGCGTTCGAGCAGCTGTTTCTGCTCATTGGTGCGCCGGGCGAGTTCGGTTTCGGCGTTTTTGAGTCCCTCGCCCACCTCTTTGAGTGCGCGGAGCTGCTCGAATCGGGTGCGGAAAGGCTGCACGGCGTCGTAGCGTTCGAGTTTGAGTTCGTCGGCCCGCAGTTCGAGGAGCTGCCGGTTGGCCTCGTTATATAATTGCGTGGCGTTGCGCAGTTCGGCCTCCGCGGCGTTGTGCTGTTCGTGCCAGCGAATGGTTTCTTCGAGGTGGAGGGTGCGCTTTTCGAGGTGGGCAATTTCGGTGTCGAGCAGGGTGATGCGCTCGTTGGTTTCGCGCAGTTCGGCCTCCGGCAGCTGTCCTTGTGCGGTGGCCTCGCGCTGTGCCACGAGGATGTCCACTTCGGCCCCCGCCTCTTTGGCGAGGTTGAAGATACGTTTGGAGATGTCGGTATAGACGTCCGTTCCGGTGAGTTTTTCGAGCAGTGCGCTCTTGTCGGCATGGCGTGCCTTGAGGAAATTGGCGAAGCTGTTTTGCGCCAAGATCACGGTGCGCGAGAATTGCGCGTAGTCCAGTCCCACGGCCCGCTCCACCGCCTGTTTGGTCTCGGTGATTCCGGCCGCCACGCGGGTGAGTTGTCCCTTGTTGGAGACGGTGCTGAGCGAGCGCTCGGGCTTGTTGAGCTTGCCGTTGCGGTTGGTCGTTACCTTCCACTCGGCTTCATATCTCTCGCCGCTCGAATTGACAAAGCGCACGCGGGCCCAGGCCTCGTCGGTGCCTTTTCTGAGGAAAGCCCTTGCGTCCTGGGGGGCGAGTTCGGGTGCATTTTCGGCAGCGTCTTCGCGTTGTTCTTGCGAAAGTCGCTCCACGTTTTCGAGTCTCGGCGCAGTGCCGTAGAGCGCGAGGCACACGGCGTCGAGCAGCGTGCTTTTTCCGGCCCCCGTGTCGCCGGTGATGGCAAAGAGTCCGGCCGACCTGAGCGGTTCGGCGGTGAAGTCGATGGTGTGAGTGCCTGCAAGCGAGGTGAGGTTGTGCAGGGCGATGAGTTCGATGGTCATGCCGGCGTTTATTTGTCGATGGAGTTAACGGCGATGTTGAATCTTTCGACGAGCGCTTCGGGCATTTCGTTGCCGTAGCGCGCGGTGTAGTATTGTTTGGCGATGTCGATGGGCGTCTGACTGTGGAGCGAGTTTTCGACGGCAGGCCGTTGTGTGTCGTCCTGTGCGCTCTGTTCGCGGTAGGTCGAGGTGGTGATGCGGCAGAACTTCACGGCTTTGTGCTCAATGATCTCGCCGATGCGTCGGCGCAGTTCCGGTTCGGGTTGTGCGAGTCGGATGTTCATTTCCACATAGGGGTAGGCCTCTCGATCGTCGTCGGGCTGTGCGTCGGGGAGCAAGCGGAGTCGGCTCAGGGCCTCCTGCGGGTCGAGTGCGCCGCGCTCGGGCAGACTGACGAGTGCGCAGAGCGGGGTGTAGAACAGGGAGGTCGTTTCGACGTGTCCCTGCGTGTCGATTTCCACCAGGTTGACCGCGCGCTTATAGTCGCGCTCGCTGAACGAGAGCGCCAGCGGACTGCCGGCATAGCGCACATTGGCGCAATTGCCCACGGCTTGGGGGCGGTGAATGTGGCCGAGTGCCACGTAGGCATAGGCCTTTCCCATCGTGTCGATCTCCACCATGTCTTGTCCGCCCACCACGAGTCGCTCACTGTGTTCGTGTGCTTGGATGAGCGCACCGTGGGCATAGAAGTGGGCCGCCACCACCACGGGCAAACGCTTGAAGGCCGTTTTTTTCAGTCGCTTGTCGAGGTTCGTCAAGTAGTGGCGCAGTCCGTCTTGCACGGAGAGTCCGGCGGGATAGTCGGCCGGTCGGAGGAACGGCAGGGCGTAGCACACCACTTCGGCCGTGTTCGATCCGCGGGGAGCGAGGGGCAGGATCATGCGCTCGAAATACGTTTCGCCCTCAGCGTCTTTCCACACCGTGCCGCGCACGAAGATGTTGTGCAGGCGGAGCAGTTCCTCGCCCGCTTCGAGGCGGGCGCCCGAATCGTGGTTGCCGGCAATGAGAATGATGCTCATGCCGGGGTGTTCGACCGAGAGATGGGTGAGGAAATCGTAGAAAAGTCGTTGCACCTCGGCGGCGGGATTGGGGCCGTCGAAGATGTCGCCGCTCACAATGAGGGCATCGGGCTGTTGCTGCACGATGGTGTCGCGCAGCCATCCGAAGAAGTGGCGGTGTTCGGCCACACGATTGTGGCGATGGAAGACGTTGCCGAGGTGCCAATCGGCGGTGTGTATGATTTTCATCGGGTAAGCTGAGGTTGGAGTCGCGCCGAAGGAGCGTCGACAGGGCGAATTTACGTTTTTCTGACAAGACGGCCAAGCGCACAAGGCTTATTTTTCCCGCGTGGCGCGGTGCCTGTTCGCTGCGATTCGGCGCGCCGCGGTGGTGCCGGCGGCAGCGCCGATCTACGGGGGGCGCCGTGCGGCGCTCGGGGCTGCGCGGCACGGCGTTTCGAGGAGGAAGGTCGCGTGCAAAAATGCGGAGCTTTTGCCCACAAATTCCCTTTTTGCGCAAAAAAAGCCCCGCATGTTTGGGCGGATGGCACAAATCTGTTTAAGTTTGCAGGCGTAAAGAGCCGTTGGTCTCCGCCCCTCGCCGTCGGCGGTGCGAGACCGTTCCCCCTCAGCGGCCCATCCCCCTTCTCACCATGTCCCAACTCGTTCGTTCGTTTCCCGCCCTGCGTGCCCGGCTCAGTGCCGACGGCCGCCGTGTGCGGGTCGCCGTGTGTCGTCCCGCCGACGCCCACACGTTGCAAGCCGTGCTCGAAAGTGTGCGGCTCGGTTTTGTCCATGCCCTCTTGGTGGGCGAATACGATGCCGCCGTGCTCGCGCAGGCCCCTCCCGCGGTGCGTGCCGAAGTGGAGTGCCTGCCTGCCGCCGACGCCGCAGAAGCCATGCAGCGCGCCGTGCAATTGGTGCACGACGGCGCGGCTGATGTGCTCATGAAGGGGCTGGTGAACAGCGACGACCTCTTGCGCCACATTCTCAACAAGCAGTATGGCCTTCGTCCCGCGGGGGCCGTCATCACCCACGCCGCCGTCGTCTCGTTGCCCGAGATGGATCGGCTCCTGGTGCTGAGCGATGTGGCCGTCATCCCCAACCCCACGCTCGAACAGCGCGCCGCGCAACTGCGCTACACCACCGATCTGGCGCGCACCCTGGGTTGTGCCTGTCCGCGTGTGGCCTTGCTCCACTGCACCGAGAAGGTGAGCGAGGCCTTTCCCGTGACGCTCGACTACGTCGCCCTGCGTCGTCGCGCCGCTGCGGGCGAATGGGGCGAAGTGCTCGTCGACGGTCCGCTCGATCTGCTCTGTGCGCTCTCGCCCGCGGGCTTGGCCGACAAGGGGCTGAGCAGTGCGCTCGAAGGCCGCGCCGATGTGCTGCTCGTGCCCGACATCGAAGCCGGCAACGTGCTCTACAAAGCCCTCGGTCTCCTCGTTCCCGGCGCGCGCTTCGCCTCCGGCCTGTGCGGCACCTCGCATCCTGTGGTGCTCACCTCGCGCGGCGATTCCGTCGACGTGAAGATCGACAGCCTGGCCCTCGCCGCCCTCCGTGTGCTTGCGGCCGAAGCCTGACGCCTCCCTCTCTTCTCAACGCCCTCTCACCTCCACTCTCCGCTATGTCCCCCACGCTTCGCAAAATTCTGGTCATCAATCCCGGTTCCACCAGCACGAAAGTGGCCGTCTACCACGATGAGCGCCCGGTGCTCATCAAAACCATTCACTACTCGGCCGACGAGCTCGCGCAATTCCCCGACAGTTTCGCGCAACTGCCCACGCGTCGCGAGCGCCTGCTGGAAACGCTGGCCGCCGAAGGCATTCCCTTCGATTTCGATGCCATCATTGCCCGCGGCGGTCTCACCCACCCCATTCCCGCCGGGGTCTATGCGGTGAATGACGCCATGCTGCGCGACACGCGCCACGGGGAGCGCCAGCACGTGTGCAACATCGGTTGCCACATCGCCGCGGCGCTCGCCCGTCAGTTGCCGGCTTGCCTGGCTTTGGTGGCCGATCCCGAGATCGTCGACGAGATGTTGCCCGAGGCGCACCTCTGCGGTCGTCCGGAAATGGGGCGTGCCAGTGTGTGGCACGCCCTCAATCAGCGCGCCACAGCCCGCCGCCATGCCAAGATTCAGGGGGTACGCTACGAAGACCTCAACCTCGTCATCGCCCACATGGGCGGCGGCATCACCGTCGGGGCACATTGTCACGGCAAGTGCATCGAAGTGAACAACGGTTTGGACGGCGACGGTCCGTTCTCGCCCGAGCGGGCCGGCACTCTCCCGGCGGCCGATTTGGTGCGGGCTTGTTTCAGCGGCAAGTGGAGCGAAAGCGAGATGCTCTCTCGCATTGCGGGTCAAGGCGGGCTGGTGGCGTGGCTCGGCACGTCGGATGTGCGCGAAGTGTTGGCGCGCATCGAAGCGGGCGACGCACAGGCGCGCTTGGTGCTCGATGCCATGATCTACGGCGTGGCCAAAACCATCGGTGCGCAGGCCGTTGCGCTCTGCGGACAGGTCGATGCCATCTTGCTCACGGGCGGTTTGGCCCACGCCGACTACATCACTTCGCGTTTGCGCGAGCGGGTGTCGTTCATTGCTCCCGTCCACATCTATCCGGGCGAGAACGAGCTCGAGGCGCTGGCCGAGAACGCGCTGGCGGTGCTGCGCGGCGAGCGCGAAGTGCGCACCTACGCCTGACATCCCCCGATCGGCGGTGCGACAAGGCACGGCAACGCCCCGTTTTCCCAAGTTGGAAAACGGGGCGTTGTGCGGTTATGGGGATGAAATATGTGGCTTATCGTGAATCCAGGTTGTTCAAGATCTCAGTTACATGCCAGTTACATGAAATATACCCTATATATAAGAGAGTTAGAGTTTATATACTGCTTATTTGTTCTGCTCAGTTACATGGTAGTCACATAACTTATGCCGAAAAGAATTTGCCACGGGATTACATTTCGCTCGTCCTAGTCCTCCACGACCTCACCTTTGAGCGTGGCGCTCGAAGCATCGGTGATGCGCACGCGCACCGTCTGTCCGATGCGGCGGTCGCCGCGGGCGATGATCACCACCTTGTTCTGCTCCGTGCGGCCGAAGAGTTCCTCGCGGCTGCGTTTGCTCACCCCCTCGATGAGAATCTCCGCTTCGCGGCCCACCCACGCACGGTTGGCCGTGAGCGAGAGCTCGTTTTGCAGGGTAATGAGTTCGTTGAGTCGGCGCAGTTTCACCTCCTCGGGCACATCGTCGGGCAGGCGCTTCGAAGCGTAGGTGCCGGGGCGCTCGGAATACTTGAACATGAAGGCCGAATCGTAGCCCACGCGGCGCATCATGTCCAGACTCTGGGCGTGGTCCTCCTCCGTCTCGCCGCAGTAGCCGGCAAAGATGTCGGTGGTGATGGCACAGTCGGGCACCAGTCGGCGAATGGCCTCGACGCGGCCCAGATACCACTCGCGGTCGTACTTGCGATTCATGCGTTTGAGCACCGCGTCGCTGCCACTTTGCACCGGCAGGTGGATGTGTCGGCACACATTCGGCTCCTCGGCGATGACGCGCAGGGTGGCATCGCTCATGTCCTTGGGGTGGGGCGTGGAAAAGCGGATGCGCATGCCCGGCACGGCGCGTGCCACGGTGCGGAGCAGTTCGGGGAAGAAAACGAAATCGGGGTTGGCGTCGGCCTCGTCCTCGGTGGAGCGGATGTGTTTCGCGGCGATGGCGGCATCGCGTGCCGCCTCTTCGTCCAGGGCAGTGGTGGGGCGCTCGGTCTCGCCGGTGGCATTGCGGCGCGCCTTGTAGGAGTTCACGTTCTGTCCCAGGAGGGTCACCTCCTTGAAACCGCGCTTTTCGAGGTCGCGACACTCGTTGATGATGCTCTGCACATCGCGGCTGCGTTCGCGTCCGCGGGTGTAAGGCACGATGCAGTAGTGGCAGAAATTGTTGCACCCGCGGGTGATGCTCACAAAACCGGAGATTTTCGATCCGCAGAAGCGTTCGGGCATGACGTCGCCGTAGGTTTCGGTGAGCGAGAGGTCGATGTTGATGGCCTTTTGTCCCACTTCGGCCTGCGCCACGAGGTCGGGGAGGGAGAGATAGGCGTCGGGACCGGCCACAAGGTCGGCGTGGTGCTTGGCCAGGAGGTCGTCTTTGACGCGTTCGGCCATGCAACCGAGCACGCCCAGGATGAGTCGGCGTCCCTTCTTGCGGAGGGCGTGGAGCGCTTCGAGGCGATGAATGATTTTCTGCTCGGCATTGTCGCGCACGGAGCAGGTGTTGAGAAACACGGCGTCGGCTTCGTCGAGCGTTTCGCAGGGTTCGTAGCCGGCCATCTTCATCACGCTGGCTACAACTTCGGAGTCGGCCACGTTCATCTGGCAGCCGTAGGTTTCTATGAGGAGTTTCTTCATTGGAAAATGGGTCTATGTTAGGGCGTCTGTGGGGCGTTTCGTAGCCGGGTATACCGGTTTACGAGTAGACGCGTGTACGGGTGAACGAGCAGACGCGCGGGAGTTTCGGAGATCGTCGGGGCTGTAGACAGGCGAACGGGGAGGAGTAAACGCGTGTACGCGTCAACTCGTCGGCGCGCGGGAGTTTCGGAGCGTAAATCTCTCGTCTACGCCGTTTACTCGTTTACTGTTTGTCTACCCGTTTACTTTTTTCTCAGCGCCTCCACGGCGAGTCGATAGCTGTCGGTGCCGAATCCTGCGATGACGCCCCGGCACACCGCGCCGATGAGCGAGCGATGTCTGAAGTCCTCGCGCGCCTGCACATTCGACAGGTGCACCTCCACCACCGGCAGCGGGGCAATGCTGCTCACGGCATCGCGCAGCGCCACCGAAGTGTGGGTGTAAGCGCCGGCATTGAGCACCACGCCGAGCAAGTTTGGCTCGTCGGCCGCCGCTTGAAGGCGATCGATGAGCACCCCTTCGTGATTGCTTTGCAGGTGATCGATGACCAGCGTGCCGTCGTAGCGGCGGCGCAGTTCGTCGATGACGTCGGTCAGCGTCGTGTGGCCGTAAATTTGCGGTTCGCGACGCCCGAGAAAATTGAGGTTGGGCCCGTTGAGCACCAACACATGAGGCAGAGCAGACATAAGCATGGGAAGTCAAAGCACATGTTTTCCCATCGGGAGGTTTCGCCGCCGCCGCGCCGTTGTGCAAAGGGGCGCGCGGGGCCTTTCCCTACTGCGGTGGGGCGATGAGAAAACGCGTCGATCGGCTTGAATCGACGGATAATTCTTCGTACATTTGCGCGCAAAAATACGAAATCCGACCGACGTGCGCAACTCCCGTCGTTCAAAACTTGTGAAGCCTGCCGATGAACACCGAACTGCTCCACCACTACGAACAATATCTCCTGCTCGAACAGGGCCTTTCGCCCAACACCCGCGAGGCCTACACCCGCGATCTACGCCGCTTTTTGGACTATGCCCATTCGCGCGGGGTCGATGCCCTCGATGTCGACCTGCCGCTGCTCGAGGACTACGTGCACAGCCTCTTCGAAGCCGGCATCGCCGCCCGCTCCCTGGCGCGCATGATCAGCAGCGTGCGCTCCTTCTATCGCTACCTGCAGATCGAGGGCTACATGGGCCACGACCCCACCGAACTGCTCACCACGCCGCGCTTGCCCAAGCACCTGCCCGAAGTGCTCACGCTCGAGGAGGTGGAACGCATTCTCGACTCCATCGACCTCTCCACACCCGAGGGACTGCGCGATCACTGCCTGATCGAACTGCTCTACAGCTGCGGGCTGCGCGTGAGCGAGGTGTGTGCGTTGCGCCTCTCCGACCTCTTTTTCGACGAAGGCTTTGTGCGCGTCATCGGCAAGGGCAACAAGCAGCGCGTCGTCCCCATTTCGCCGCGGGCGATGCACGAAATTCGCAACTGGCTCGATGCGCGTGCCGACATCGCCGTGAAACCCGAAGACGAGGACGTGCTTTTCGTCTCCGCCCGCCGCGGACGCCACCTCTCGCGCGTCACGGTGTTTCACAACATCAAGCTGCATGTGGCCGCCGCCGGCATCGACAAAACTGTTTCGCCCCACACCTTCCGCCACACCTTCGCCACCCACCTGCTCGAGGGCGGCGCCTCCTTGCGCGCCATCCAGGTTATGCTCGGCCACGAGGACATCGGCACCACCGAAATCTACACCCATCTCGACACCGCCTACCTGCGCGAACAGGTGCTCGAGCACTTCCCGCGCAACCTCCGCGACGACGCCTCGACAGACGGGGAGCGAGACGAGCCCCAAGCGTGAAATCACACCGTGTGAAGGTTGTCGACCTGCGTTGTGCGAAACGCCACCACCCCTTGTACGCCTGTACAAACGAAGATAGAACCATAAGGGTAGAATAGAACCACAAGAAATAATATAATAAAAAAATAAGACCCCTACCCCCAAAGCTCCCCTTCCCCTAAAGGTGAGGGGAGCAGTGGCGCGGCGGAAAAACGAGTGTCGGACGTGTCCCGTTTTGAACCGTTCGTTGCGCTCGTCGACACACCTCCGCAGCGGCACTGTCGCGAAGGGAGCAAAGGGGCGAAGCGCGTGCCGAACGAGCGCGCGCGGAAGGCGCTCCGACCGACCTCCGACGAGGGCGAAAGCAGAGCGGAAAACGGCGATGCAGCTCCCCATTTTTCACCGCAATTGCGCCGCCGCTCGTCGAAAGTCCCCGTGTTTTTTCGGCCCCTTCGGCCGGCCCCGAATTGGGGACTGCAGCGTTTGGCCGAACGAGGCGAAATGCCTATCTTTGCATTTCATCCGTTCGCCGTCTGCACAGCGCGAACGCCCTAACCTCGCAGCACATGAAAATCCTCATCACCGGAGCCTCCGGTTTCGTCGGTTCGTTTCTCGTCGAACACGGTTTGGAGCTCGGCCACGAAGTGTGGGCGGCCCTCCGTGCCACCAGTTCGCGCCGCTATCTCACCGATCCCCGCATTCGCTTCATCGAGCTCAATCTGGGCGACGACGCCACCCTGCGCCGTCAACTCTCGGCCCACGGTGCCGCGCACGGCGCGTTCGACTGCGTGATCCACGCCGCCGGTGCTACGAAGGCCGCCGATCTCGAAGCCTTTCGGCGCACCAACACGGCCGGCACCCTGCGCCTGGCCCGCACCCTGCGCGAATTAGACCTGCTGCGCGGGCGCTTCGTCTTCGTCTCCTCGCTCTCGGTCATGGGCCCCGTGGCCGACCCCGTGCAGCGTGTGCCCGCCGAAGCCTATCGGCCCATTGCCGACACCGACCGCCCCGCACCCAACACGGCCTACGGGCGCTCGAAGCTCGAGGCCGAGGAAGCCCTCACCGGTGTGGAGGGGTTGGACTACGTCATCCTCCGCCCCACCGGCGTCTACGGCCCTCGCGAGCGCGACTATTTCCTCATGGCCGACAGCATTCGCAAGCACATCGACTTCGCCGTGGGCTATCGTCCGCAACGCCTCACGTTCATCTACGTGCGCGATCTCGTCGACGCCTGCTACGCGGCGCTCTCTCGCGGTGAGCGCGGTCGGGCCTACTTCCTGAGCGACGGTGGCAGCTACGACAGCCGCGAGTTCGGCCGCCTGCTGCAAAGCGAAATGGGCGTGCACGGCGTGTTGCGCATCACCGCCCCCGAGTGGTTCCTGCACGGCGTGTGCGCCCTCGGGAGTTTGAGCTACAAGCTCTTCGGCCGCAAGGGCACAATGCCTCCGACGCTCAATCTCGACAAATTTCGCCTGCTGCGGCAGCGCAACTGGCTGTGCGACATCGAACCCGCCCGCCGCGATTTGGGTTTCGCTCCGCAATGGACCCTCGCCGCCGGGGTGAAAGAAGCCGTGGCGTGGTACAAGCGCGAAGGTTGGCTCTGATCCCACGCGCTCTAGTGCCGAGCAGACAGCGTTCGTGCTCCGTCCGCACAGCCGACTCCGCTCCACAGTGCCCGCCGCCGGGCCTGCTGTCCGAGCGGCATCCCACCCCACGGGGCAAGTGCCCCCACCCGCTGCCCACTGCCGGCTCACCGTGACGCCGTCGGTGCGCACACCCCCCGATTCCCCCGCATTCATCACAACTCCACCTCCCCTATGCCCCATCCCTTAGCCACCCTTTGCATCACCGCCGCCCTGGCCCTTCCGGCCGTGGCCCAGCGTGGTGCCATCAGCGGCGAAATGCTCGAAAACTTCCGCCGCGAAGTGCCGCAAACCCCCACAGCCCGTGCCCTGCAAAACGCCCTCGTCACCCAAGGTGTGGGCGCACTGGCCACGCGCAACAACGCCGCCGAAGCGGCCGACACCTATTTCTCCAACGAAGCCCCCTCCAAAGGCATCACCGACCAACAATCGTCGGGACGCTGCTGGCTGTTCACGGGACTGAACGTGATGCGCGCCCAAGTGATCAAGGAGCGTCAACTCGCTAAATTCGAATTCTCGCAGAGCTACAACTCGTTCTACGACCAGTTGGAGAAGGCCAATCTCTTCTTGCAGTCGATGATCGACTATGCCGCCCGCCCCATGGACGACAAGACGGTGGAGTGGCTCTTCAAGAACCCCATTTCGGACGGCGGCACCTTCACCGGCGTGCAGGACGTGGTGAGCAAATACGGCGTGGTGCCCTCGGAGGTGATGCCCGAAAGCTACAACGCCAACAACACCCGCGAAATGGCCGGTGTGCTCGCCCTCAAGCTCCGCGAATACGGGCTCGAACTGCGCAAGGCCTACGCCGCCGGTGAGCGCGACGCGAAGCTCCAAAAGCGCAAGACGCGCCAACTCTCGACCATCTACCGCATTCTCACCGCCTGCCTTGGCACGCCCCCGACGGAATTTACCTGGACGCTGCGCGACAAGGACGGCAAGCCCGTGAGCACCGAGCGCTACACCCCGCGTTCGTTCTACGATCGCTTCGTGGGTCGCGACCTCTCGAACTACGTCATGCTCATGAACGACCCCTCGCGCCCCTATCACAAAACCTACACCATCGATCTCGACCGCCACACCTACGACGGCCACAATTGGACGTACATCAATCTGCCGATGGACGAGATCAAGCAGATGGCCATCGCCTCGATCAAGGACAGCACGCGCATGTACTACTCTTGCGACGTGGGCAAGTTCTACAATCGCAAGACGGGCATCCTCTCGCTCGACAATTTCGACTACGGCGACCTCTTCGACACGTCGTTTCCCATGACGAAGGCCGACCGCATCCGCACCTTCGCCTCGGCTTCGAGCCACGCCATGACGCTCTGCGCCGTGGATCTGGACCAAAACGGCAAGCCGCGCAAGTGGAAAGTCGAAAACTCGTGGGGCCCGACCAACGGGGTGGGCGGCCACTTGATCATGACCGACGGCTGGTTTGACGAATACACCTTCCGCTTGGTGGTGGACAAGAAATATGTGCCCGCCGCCACGCTGCGCCTGCTCGAACAGAAACCCACGCTCCTCCCCGCTTGGGATCCGCTCTTCAAGGGCGAGGAATAAAAAATACGCTCAGTGAGACCCACTGAGCGTAGATCATCTTGTAGTTGCCCCATCGTTAGAAACCTTATGCACAAACATACTCTTAGTGTTCGAAATTACAGAGCGATTCATCACGCTGACATCGCGCTGAATGGGATAACTGTCCTGACCGGCGAAAACGGCTGTGGGAAAAGCACGATAGGCAGGTGGCTTTACTACATCGTAAATGGGTTGGAGGAATACGATAGTTATGTTTTCTCCGCTTTCAAAAGAGAGGTTATCGAGCTGTTGCCTCCGATGGATCGCATCTCTTCAGATTTTGGGTTACCTTACAACGAAAGGCGTGATTTTCTCCTTTATCCAAAGGCCATAGATTTTGTTTTGTACACGCCCGAAAAGGGATTCGAACTCGTTCATGATCAATTTGTCGATACCTTGGATCGTTTTTTCGGCAAGCTTATTACCTTACAGGCGAAGACCGGCAACGAGAAGGTATTGGACCGAATCATTCGAAGTGTAGATTTGCCCGACTCCTCGCGACGGGACATCGCTACTTTCATCGAGCAGTGGCGCACAGTCCTGATGGAAGGATATGCTAAATTGGAAGCGCATTTCAAATCCTACATCGCAAGCCGACCCGGTGCCTTCCTCTTCGACGAAATTCGTTACAGGTATAAGGAAAAGGTCAATCCAAAGCAGATTCAACTCCGAGAAGACGACATCGATCTGCTCAGCGAAGAGAAGGTGTTGCAGACCTATTACTTGAAACAATCGATCTATGTCAATTCTCCTCTATTCATTGATTGTGGAGACACCCATTTTCTTTGGGCGCATCTCCAAAAATTGATACTTAATGATGCCGATGGAATAAAAAAACCGGCACTTCTCGATGAAGTGCGATCGGTCATGGGCGGCAGTATCAGGGAGGAAGAAGATGCTGTGGTGCCTAAATTGCGTTACGTGTCTGCCGACAAGGAAATCGATATTCCCATTGAAGATGCGGCCACGGGCTTGAAGACCTTTGCTTACCTCTATCGTTTGATTGAGAAGGGACATATTACTCCCGAAACAGTCCTGATCATCGATGAACCCGAGGTGCATTTGCATCCGAAGTGGGTGGTGGAGTTTGCGCGCATACTGGTGCACCTACACAAGCAGGTGGGTGTAAAAATTCTTTTGGCGTCGCATGATCCTGATATGGTCGCGGCCTTGCAGTCCATCGGAGAAAAAGAGGAACTGGGCGAAAAGCTGAATTTCTATATTGCCAAGCGCAATGAAGAGAACAAACACCAATTCGACTTTATCTCGACAGGCACGGACATAGAACCCATCTTTGATTCTTTCAATATCGCATTAGATCGAATAGAAGAATATGGCAGAACAAATGACATGGACGAATGAACCCATTGAGCGTCTCCCTCAATTCTCGCCGTATCTCGTGAATTTCAATGCGTTGGTGAAGCATGAGGGCGGACCGGCGAATGCCTTTCCCGACGCAATGCGGTGTATCGATTTGGATGCCTACGAGAAAGGGCTGAAAAAGGGAATTCACAACCCCACAGTCGACGCGGTGATCGGCGTTTCTGCCGGTAGGAGCGCTGAATTAGTTATGGTAGAACTCCGATTGAACTACAAGAACGTCAACAATTTGTCACCGACAAAACTCGAAGAAAAGGTGAGTTGCTCAAAGAACATCCTTTCCGGCTGCGGCAAACTCCATGCGATGGTTTATTTCGTGTTCAACCATCGCGTGCAATCGCAGGCACGCAGTTGGTTTGCGAGGTTAAAATGGGGTGGAAAGAAGAACTTCAAACCAATCACAATTCCTGAATTAAATCAATTGATAAGCAGTGCAGACTCATGAAATCCATTCGCATCTACTGTAAGAACGACGGCATGTATCACGACGTGCCGAAGGGGGCGACGCTCGAAGAGGTGTATGAGACGCTCGAGCTGAACTTGCCGTGCTGTGTGACGAGCTGTAAGGTGAACAACCGCGTGGAGGGACTGCACTACACGATCAACGACTCGCGCGACCTCGAATATCTCACCCTCGCCTCGCCCTCCGGTCTGCGCACCTACACGCGCAGTCTGTTTTTTGTGCTCTACAAAGCCGTGCGCGACCTCTATCCCGAGGCCGAACTGCGCATCGGCACGCCCGTGTCGGGGGGCTATTTCTGCCGACTCACGCTGCCCGGCGGCATCACACCCGAGGTGCCCGAACGCCTGCGCCGCCGCATGGCCGAGATCGTGGCGAGCGACCTCCCCTTCCGCCGCGTCACGGCGCACACCACCGACGCCATCGAGGTGTTTCGCCGCCAAGGTTTCACGCGCAAGGTGCTCCTGCTCGAGAGCATCGGCGACCTCTACACACACTACTACACCCTCGACGAGACGGTGGACTACTTCTACTCGGCACTGCTGTTGCGCACCGGCCAACTCACGGTGTTCGACCTCGTGCCCTTCGGCGAAGGACTGCTCCTGCGCGTGCCCGACCCCGAACACCCCGACCGCCTGCGCCCGATGACCGAGCAGCACCAGATGTTTGCCGTGTTCCAAGAACAGCACCGCCGCCAGGAAATCCTGGGTTGCACGACGGTGGGCGAACTCAACACGCTGATTCGCGCCGGTCACACCAACGATTTGGTCAATGTGGCCGAGGCATTGCAGGAAAAACAGATCGCGCAGATTGCCGACCACATTGCATCGCACGATGCCCTGCGGGTGGTGCTCATCGCGGGCCCGTCGTCGTCGGGCAAAACGACTTTCTCCAAGCGCCTGAGCGTGCAACTCATGGCTTGCGGCAAGAAACCGGTGTCGATCTCGCTCGACAACTATTTCGTGGACCGCGAGCGCACGCCGCTCGACGAGACGGGCGACTACGACTTTGAGCACATCGAGGCGCTCAACCTCCCGCTGTTCAACGATCAGATGAACCGTTTGCTCGTAGGCGAGGAGGTGGAATTGCCGCGCTACGACTTTCCCACGGGCAAGAGCGTGCCTTCGGGGCGCCGCCTCCGGTTGGAGCCCGACACCATCCTCATTCTCGAAGGTAACCACGCCCTCAATCCGCAACTCAGCGCGAAAATTCCCGACGGGGCGAAATACAAAATCTACGCCTCGGCGCTGACCACCATTTCGCTCGACGACCACAACTATATCCCCACCACCGACACGCGTTTGATCCGCCGCATCTGTCGCGACTTCAAATATCGCGGCTATCTGCCCCAGGAAGTGATTCGCCGCTGCCCTTCGGTGACGGCGGGCGAGGAAAAATGGATTTTCCCCTTCCAGGAGGAAGCGGACGCCATGTTCAATTCGGCGCTCATCTACGAACTGGCCGCGCTGCGTGCCCAGGCTTTGCCGCTGTTGGAGATGGTGCCGGAGTGCGCACCCGAGTATTCGGAGGCCTATCGCATGCGGAAGTTCATCTCTTACTTCGCTCCGATGCCGCTCGATGCCGTGCCGCCCACGTCGTTGCTGCGTGAGTTCATGGGGCACAGCGTGTTCCAGTATTGAGTGTGCCGAAGGTTCGTGCCGGCGGCTCGGTGTGCCGATCGACGCTCCCCGCTTTCGTCTCGCCCGACGGAACGAAAAAACAAATCCCCGAATGCCGCTGAGTGCATTCGGGGATTTGTGTTGTGTGGGTGGGCCGCCGCAGGGCGAAATCATCGGCGCGGTCGCGGACGGATGTGGGCAAAGATGCCGCCGGCGGGAGGAGTGGGTTTGTCGGCGGGACGATTGAGCTCGGGGTAGGCGATGCGCGTGTGATAGATCACTTTGAGGCTGTCGATGAAGGTCTGTTTGGCCTCGGCGATGTCGCGGAAGGTGATGGGGCAGTTGGCAAAAGCGCCCGAAGCCACCTGTCCGTCGACGATGCGATTGACCAATTCGGTGATGGACTCCACACTGTAGTCTTTCAAGCTGCGAGAAGAAGCTTCGACCGCGTCGGACATCATGAGAATGGCCTGCTCGAGCGTGAAAGGATTGGGGCCGGGATAGGTGAAGAGGGCTTTGTCGACGTGCTCCTCCCCCTTTTTGTTCACCGCCTGGATGTAGAAGTATTTCACCATCGAGGTGCCGTGATGGGTGAGGATGAAATCTTTGATCACCTTGGGGAGTCTGTGCTTTTCGGCCAGGTGCACGCCCTCGGTGACGTGCGAAATGATGATTTTGGCCGATTCCTCTTCCGAGAGCTTGTCGTGGGGGTTGATGCCGCCTTGGTTTTCGGTGAAGTAGCCGGGGTTGATGAGCTTGCCGATGTCGTGGTAGAGGGCGCCGGTGCGCACCAATTGCACCTTGGCTCCGATTTTGGCCGCGACCTCTGCCGCGAGGTTGCCCACTTGAATGGAGTGGATGAAAGTGCCTTGGGCTTCTTTGGCCAGGCGGCGGATGATGGGCAAATTGGTGTTGTTGAGTTCGATGAGCGTCACGCTCGAAGTGAAGCCGAAGGTCTTCTCAATGAGATAGAGCAGGGGGTAGGTGAAGAGCAACGCCACGCCCGAGATGGTCACGTCGCGATACCACGAGCGGTCGACGGCGGCGAGACTTCCGGTCTGGGCGAGTTCGAACACCAAACCGATCACCCAGGTGCAGAGCGTCACGATGAGCGAGGTGAGAAAGATCTGCGAACGCTCGGTGAGATCCTTGATGCAGTAGATGCCCACCACGCCGGCCACGAGTTGCGTGAGGAGAAATTGGTAGCCGTTGTGGAGTGGCAGCGAGGCCACGAAGATCGTCATCACATGGGCCATGAAAGCGGTGCGCGTGTCGGTGAAAACGCGCAGCACAATGGGCAGCATGGCGAAGGGAATGATGTAGACGGAGAAGAATTTGTAGGTGAAAAGTAGATAGGTGAAGAGGGGAAAGAGCGTGATGAGCGAGAAAATGAGGTAGACCGTGTGGGGCGATCGGTAGAGATCGCGGCGGAAGAGCTGGAGGTAGGCGACCAGCAGAGCAAAGAAGGCGGCAATGATGCCAAACTGCCCCAGGAGTATGAATTGGGCGCTGTTGCCCTGCTCTTTTCGGCGCTCGGTTTCGTTTCGCAAGGAGTCGAGAATGGCTTTCTGTCGGGGGGTGACGCGCTCACCGCGGTCGACGATGCGCTCGCCGCGCAACACCAGTCCCGTACTGCTCGAGATGCCGGAGAGGAGTTCGGTTTTTCCCTCCTGGCTCTTGATGCTGTCGAAAACAAGGTTGGCGCTGATGTACTTATGGAGCTGCAATCGCGTCATGAGTTCGCGCGAATAGTGCTCGTCACCCATGATGTGCTCGTAGGCGCTGCGGGGCGAGAAGAGGGTGCCCACATCGCGCGAGACGGCATTGGTGCCGTTGACCACGCGCACGCCGCAGGTGCCGGCGGTCGTGAGATGATTCATCGCTTCGCTGCTGACAATACCGGCGGCATAGACCTCTTGCAGCGCGCGCACGGCGTGTTGCACGTAGGCGTCGGGGACGCCGGCGAATTGTCCCGCAGCGCGGTCGGCTGTGAAGTTGTGCACTTGCTGACGGGCGGCGGCTTCGTTGAGATTATAGTAGGGATAGAAGGTGCGCAGGGCGCTGTCGCGCTCGCCGGCCAGCTGTTCGGCCGATTTGGAGATGGGAAATTCGAAATCGGCTATGAGCGGCGCATAGTTCCAGGGCTTCCCCACTTCGTATTCGTAGCCGAATTTGGAGTCGCGCGGCAGGGCGAGCAGCAAACAGGCGATGCTGATGGCACAAACGAGCAGGAAATTGAGCCGATGGTCGATGTGGAGTTTGAGCTTCATGGGCACTTTGAAATGGGTGTGTGGAGCAAATGTACGAATAAATCGCGGTAATGCAAAACTCCCACGGTTCACGAAGCGAACCATGGGAGTGTTTGTGGGTGCACTGCCGAGCAGTCGGCTGTGCGAGTGTGAGGCTTGGTTTATTTGCGCAGACCCAGTGCCTTGACAATGGCGCGATAGCGCTCGATGTCGCGGTCTTTGAGGTAGTTGAGCAGGGCGCGGCGCTTACCTACGAGCTTCACGAGAGCGCGTTCGGTCGTATGATCTTTACGGTTGGCTCTCATGTGTTCCGTCAGGTGGGAGATACGGTATGAAAACAAGGCAACCTGGCTCTCAGCGGAACCGGTGTCCGTGTTAGACTTTCCGTATTGTCCAAAGATCTCACTCTTTTTTGCAGAGTCTAAATACATGGTGTTTATGAATTGAATGGTTTGATTCGCGCACGAAAGCACGCGAGTTGGGGCAAAATTACGATGTTCTGCGCTAAGCACCAAGCCTTTGCCTCATTTTTTGCGCTGCCATGCTCTACAAGTGGTGGTTTTGTAGCCGCCGAGGGGCAAAAACGGGGTTCGGCACGCAGATAGCATATAAAAGAGGCGTCGACAACGATGAAGAGGTGCGGCCCTCTTGCAGGAAGTGCGGGTACCCGTGGGCGACGTGGCCCGAAGTCTTCACCAAACGCCGCGCTTTTTGAGCGCGAAGTACTTGCGCACCACGTTGCCTGTGAGCTGTTCGGGGCGGGTGCAGAGGGCGTGAATGCCATTGCGGCGGAGCAAATCGACCATCTGCTGCTTTTGCAGCACGAGTTCGGCCGTGAGTGCGTGCACCACGCGTTCGTTCGTGTTGCTCTCGGGAGGCAAAGCCGCGGTGGCCGCGGTGAGTTCGGCATCTTCGAAGAACACGACGACCAAAGCATGCTTCTTGGCAATGCGCCGGAGGTGGGGCAACTGCCGGCGGAAGGCGTTTTCGGTGAGGAAGTCGGTGAAGAGCACCATCAGCGCGTGGCGTGGCGCCCGCGCTGCGAGGACCGAGGCCAATTGTGAGAAGTCGCTTTCGGCATAACGCGGTTGGAGGTGGTAGAGCTGTTCGAGGATGAGCCCGAGTTGCTTCGCACTTTTGCGCGGCGGCACCACGACGGGCGCATCGTGCCCGAAGGTGACGAGGCCCGCCAGGTCGTCGTTGTGCATTGCCGTGAACGAAAGTTGGAGCGCCGCGTTGATGGCGTGGTCCACCAGGGTCATGTCGTCGAACCGCCGCTGCATGTGTCGGCCGTAGTCCACCAGGGTGTAGACCAACTGCGAGCGTTCGTCGTCGAAATGGTTGACCATCACCTGTTGGCGGCGGGCGGTGGCCTTCCAGTTGATGCGTCGGAAGTCGTCGCCGCGGATGAACTCACGGATTTCCTCAAACTCGGTGGAGTTGTCTACGGTGCGCACCAGGCGTTTGCCCACTTGCACGTCGTTTTTCAGGCGGTATTGCGCTTCGCGTTCGCTGAGGTGGCGAAATTCCGGATAGACTTTGACCTCGGTGCTACCACAGATAGGGAGGCGGCGCTCCCAGAATCCAATCACGGTGCGGGCGAAGACATAGAAATTGCCGAAGTCGAAGTGTCCACGTCGGTCGGGTCGGAGGCGATAGGTGAGCGCTTTGGTTTGCCCGGGGCGCAGCGCCATGTATTGGTCGGGAAGCGGCGATGAAGCCATGTCTTCCGGCAGTTCGTCGAGGGGAAGAATGCGCGCCGTGAGCCGCGAAGAGTTGCGCACCATGAGTCGCACGGGGTTTTCGGCCCCGAGGCTCAGGCGCGGATCCACTTCTCGCCGGCCCTCACACTGGAGGGAGAGCAGAGCGAAGACCGCATCGAGCACAAGGGCCGCAGCCAAGAGCGCGAGGAGGACGAGTGCCAGCGTGTAGAGCGGTGACCAGAAGAAGCCGACGGCCGAAAGCAGGGCCACGACGGCCGAGAGCACAAAGAATCGCGGGGTGAGAAACATGGAATGGGCGGGAGGCGAAGAAGGGAAGGATTATTGCGGGATTTCGGTGGACTCAAGCAGCGCATCGACGATGCGTTTTGCGGTGTAACCGTTCATCTCGGCATCGGGAGTGAGGGAGAGGCGGTGGCAGAGCACGGCAGGTGCCACGGCTTTCACATCGTCGGGGATCACAAAGTCGCGACCGGCGAGCAGCGCAGCGGCCTTGGCGCAGCGCAACAGTGCGACGGTGGCACGCGGCGAAGCGCCCAAATCGAGCAACGGTGAGGTGCGTGTGCCTTCGACCAAGCCGGTGATGTAGTGCAGGATGCGCTCGTCGGCCACCACTTGGGGCAGCATTTTGCGCATCTCGAGCAGTTCTTCGGCCGTGATCACGGGTTCTTGGGCGCTCACGTCGCTCAGATTGCGGCCGGCATTGTAGCGACTCAGGATTTCGAGCTCCTCTTCGTGCGAGGGATAGCCCATTTCGACCTTCAGGAGGAAGCGGTCGAGCTGCGCCTCGGGGAGACGATAGGTGCCTTCCTGTTCCACGGGGTTTTGTGTCGCGATGACCAGATAGCAAGGGTCGAGCCGGCGGGTGTTGCCGTCGAGGGTCACCTGTCGTTCCTCCATCACTTCGAAGAGCGCCGCTTGGGTTTTGGCGGGCGCACGGTTGATTTCGTCGACGAGGAGCACCTGGGTGAAGACGGGTCCCGGGTGGAAATCAAACTGCTGGGTGCCGAGGTTGAAGATCGAGGTGCCCAAGACGTCGGTGGGCATGAGGTCGGGGGTGAACTGCACGCGGCGGAAGTCGGCACGAACGAGTCGGGCGAGGGTTTTGGCCAGGAGGGTTTTGGCCACACCGGGCACGCCTTCGAGCAGCACGTGGCCGTCGGCCATGAGCGCTGTGAGGAGCAGATGCACGGGCAGGGATTGTCCCACCACATTGTCGGCCACATGGGTGCGGAGCGTGGCGATGCGTTCGGAGAAAGCGGTGAGATCGAGGCGATTGTCGTTGGACATAAGAGGTCAGGTGTTAGGTTGCGATTGAAGAATGGCGAGCAAAAGCTGCGTGAAGTGCGAGTATTTTTGGAACTGCGAGCGAGTCACGAAGGGCACTCGGTTTTCGGTGTCGAGCAGTCCGTCGAGTTGTGCGAGTTGCTCGGCGAGATTGTCGTGTGGAAGGAGGCCGCGGGTGTCTCTCTCTGCGATTTGCGGCGCATAGTCGGCGAGACAGTCGTGCCGCTCGAATCGATATTCGTTTCGCAGGAGGTCGAGCAGCAAGTGCAGCTCGTTTCGCACGAGGGGGGTGTAGTTGTGCTTGTTTTTGAACAGTGTGCTGAGCTGTCGGGCGAAGGCCAGCGACGAATTGCGCACGCGAGGTAGGTAGCGCTCGGCGCGGAAGCGGCGGCGCGTATTGAAGAGCAGTGCCAAAATGGCCATGCCGATCGGAATCCACAGCGCCAGACGCAGCGGCGGCCGCTCGATGAAGAAGGAGAACGGGGTGTTGTAGTCATCTTCTTGCGCATCGCCGGTCTTATTTTTGTAAGTAGCATTGACGAAGCACACCGGGCGGTTGTCGAGATCGGCCAGGAGGGGGCGTGCCAGTCCGCGCCATTGCGACACGGAGAACCCGTAGTTGGTGAACATTGCGCCGCCGGCGATCCACGTGATCGAGCCGCCCGAGGCAAACTCGTAGCGCAGGCCGTAGACGTTCCCGTCTTCGTCGGAGAGCACCACGCGGAGGGCCTGCGGTTGGTAGGTCGTGATGTTAGCCTCCTGTCTTTCTTCTGTGCGCTCGAATTGCAAATCTGTGGGCTCGAATTGCAAAGACGAGATCGGGATGAAAATGTCCTGCGCTCCCGTTCGCCGGTGGCCGAAAGCCAGCGTGTTGTGGGCTTTCTTGGTGTCCAAGGAGACGAATGGGGCGCCGATCATGCAGTCGAACACCGTTTCCCGGCCGCCCTTTTCGCTCATGTCGATTTGTTCGTCGTCGTAGATGAGCGGAAAAGGCAGGAGTGTCCTTTTCCCCTTGGGCACGTTCTGTGCGTCGTTGAGATCAAGTTGCCAGTCCCCTCCGATACGATTGTCTGCCAGTCCGAAAAAGGAGTGGTCGATGACCGTCGTGATGTGGGTGTTGTAGACAATGCGCCGGCCGTTGCGGGCCAATTGTGCCATGCGCTGCAGCTGTTCCAGATTGTTCTCCGCTGCGTAAAATTTCGTCGAGGGAAAGACAATGAGGTTCTCGTTCGAGTCGTTTTTCTCTTGTTGTTTCAGCGTCGAATCGAGGTCGTCGCTCACGCGATAGCCGTGGCTGAACGAATGGCTGAGCACATCGTGCATCACCTTTTGGGCAAAAGGCTCCTCGCTGTTCAGATCGGTAGGGGACGTACTCCAATCGTAGGATTTCGGCACGAGCAAGGCGTAGAGCCCCACGCCGATCGCCACGACGGCGAGGAAGGCGTAGAGGACGAAGTTAGACTCTTTTTTCATGCCTCACCTCCTTTCTTGCTTTGGTGTGGGTCGGTGTTTTTGTTTTGTTCGATGTGCCCCACCCACGTTCGGCATTCTGCCACGAGTTCGGCCGTGGCCTCATAGTGTCCGTAGCACACGTAGAGATAGTGGCGGGTGAGTCGGCGCATGGCGGGGGCTTCCCAGGCTTGTTCTTTCTCGAGCAGTCGCTCATAGTCCGAAGGGGTGCGCGCCGGCAGCCATTCCAGTCGTCCGCGGTCGCAGAGGGTGCGCAAAGCCGTGAGATAAAGCAGTTTCACCAGTTCGGGGAAATCCTGCTCTTCGTCAGCTTCTTGCAGTTCGTTGGGCAGATCGTGTGCATAGATGTCGGTGTCCACCGTCGATTCGTCCCAGGTGGGCGTTTTCCGCTTCAGGGCGAAGCGCTCTTTCAGGTAGTCGAAGAGTCCCGCTTTGTAGCAAATGAGCACAATGATGGCCACGCCGATGAGGATCGTGAGGGTTTTCGACAGCGTGGCGTGCTTCTCGAAGAAGCGGATGAGGGCACCGATCCAATCATAGGACTTCTGGGTGACGTGTTGAGTCGTCTCGGGCGGCGGAGGTGGCGGTTCGACGTGGAGCCGCCGTGCCAAGTCCTCGGCATAGCTTTGTGCCGGCGTAGGGACGGAGTCGTTGAGGTGAAATTGAGGCATGAGCGCAACGTTTGTGCGAGAGAGGTGAGTCAAAAGGTGTCGAGGCGGCGGTAGAGTCCGCGATGGTCGGTGCAGTCGACCACGTGTCCGAGCATATAGGTGGAGATGACGAAGATGAACGTGATCGGAATTTGGTAGACGCCCGCGACGAGCACGGTTGTGATCACCTCGAACAGGCGAGGTGAAATGACGCTGTCGATGGCGTTTAAGTAAGCTTTGGGCAGGAACCCGGTCACTATATCGATCCAACCGGAGAGTGAGATCAGCCAGCCCGATACGCCAACGGTGCCCACCCAAATGCCGAAGCAAAACAGCACGGAAAATAGTGGGAAAAGGCTTTCGCGGATCATTCGCGGCAGCATGGAGAGGAGCGATTCGCCGGGTGTCGGGCGAAAAACGAGCAGCAGTGGCGCGACAAAGCAGAGCAGTGTGACAAAGAACGACAGCCAGAAGTCGTCAACGGCTGAGCTGAAGAGCATCACCACCACGAGCACCACGGCCGAAATGAACATGCGCAGCAGAGGCAGATGGCGGAAGCCGGGGAGCGAAACGAAGGAGGTTTCCCACAATTCGCTGCGCGGTTCGAAAAGTTGGGCATTTTCGTCCGAAAGCTTCGGGTTTTCGTCGTCTCGGCCTGTGGTTTTGCACAGCGCTTCGGTGCCCGCTTGGTCGTCGGCCAAGATTTGCTCGCTCAGATTCCACCACAACCAAAGCGTGCACACGATCAAGCCCAAACGGGGGAGGTCGAACCAGTGGAAGATCGCCATCAGGAGGAGATTCACCGCCCAGATGCGCAACACCACGTTGCGGCGATGTTGCCAAAGCGAGAAGAGAGCGGTGGAGATGAAGGCGCCCCCGGGGCGCTCTTTATAGAGTGTGGCCATGTCGATGGAGTCTTTGAGGAAGGAAAATGGTGAGCCAGCTCACTAAGAGGAATCCGCCGATGACAAAGCTCACGCGCAGGAAGAGCGGTGCCTCGGTGTGGCGGGTGATGTAGGATTCGATCAGCGCGGCCACGAAGGTGAGGGGCAGCACGCCCATGAGCATGAGGAGTCCGCGGCGGGCACTGTGGCGAAAGGCTTCGATGCGCGAGCGGCGTCCCGGGAAGAGCCAACCCGTGGCCAGGGCCAGTGACGCACCGCCTGTGAGAATGATGGTGGGAATCTCGAGCGAACCATGTAGATTCACCACAAAGAGTGCTTCGGTGACCGCGCCGTGCTGCATGAGAAAGGTTTCGAAGCAGCCGAACATCACGCCGTTGTAGAGAATGATGAGCAGGGCACCCGGCAAGGCCATGAGGCCGAAAAGGAAGGTGCGCACGTCGATGAGGGCATTGTTGAAGAAGATGCCCCAAAACATGCCCAGCGCGTCTTTGTCTTTGTAGACCGCCATCGGGTCGCCCCGGGCTATGTTTTCGAGCGTCATTTCCACATAGCCGTTGCCGAGGATTTGGCGCGCAAAGTCGGGTTCCATCTGCTGTGTGAGCACGCCCACCAACGTGGCGATGAGGAAGACCACGAGCGAAATGAGGAGTTCGCGCCGCGAATAGTAGAAGGCCATCGGGATGTCGTACCTGAGTGTGCGCACCACCTCGCCCCAACGGTTGGGACGTCGGCCGTAGACGTGCTGATGAAACCTACGTGCGATGCGTTCGAGGTAGTCGGTGACGGGACTCTCGGCGAAATGCGTTTGGGCGAAGGCCAGATCGGTCGACACATCGAGATAGATCTCGGCGATATGGTCGGGATTGAGCGAGGCGATGGCTTGACCTGAAGCTTCATATCGCTCCCATTTCTTAGTGTTGAGTCGTACAAATTCAGCTTCTCTCATGGGTTGGAGGCTATGGAGGAGTGTTTTTTATAGGAGGGTGTGGCGGTGCCGTTGCGCGTGGCGAGGATTGAGCGCAGCCCCCGAAGGTGCAGGCCGATTCGCCCGGGGCACCACGCTCCGGCCGAGGAAAGTTAGTGATTCTGTGGCGGAGACGAGGCAAAAGTAGTAAATGTTTTGGTAAAACAAGGGGGCTTTGCTTAGAAAGATGTATTTTTGTGGCGTGGTATTCGCAATTGAGGGCAGTCTCCCCCACATTTCTCAGCTTTCTTTAAACCCCGATGGTAGAGACGGTTGCATTCCACCGCTTCGGCCCAGCGTTCCGCCCCTCGTTGCCCGCCGCGTGCCATGACCCTCGGCTTTGCGCCGGCACCACCCGAGCCGCTCGCTTCCGCACCCGCCTGTCCGCTCCGGGTGTCGGCCGACGTCTCCCCCACTCGCTTGTTTCACTCCACCTTCTCTCCTTGTTTCGCCATGCCTGAATTTATTTCTGTCGAAAACGTCCGCATTTCTCTCCTTCCCGCCACGTTGGTGCGTCGCTTCGCAGCCATCTTGATCGATATTATTTCCGTCTTTACTGTGATCATGATCGGAGGTACGACCTTCGGTATGTTGATTTCGTCATGGGATCGCATCTGGTTACCGGTGGCCGTGCTGGTGTTGTTGCTGCTCCCCGCCATCGAGGAAGTGATCTTCGACGGGCGCACGCTCGGCAAGCTCTGTTTGGGGCTTCGTGTCGTGCAGATCGACGGCAGCGCCCCCACCGTTTGGGCCCTGTTGCTGCGCTATTTCCTGTTGTGGGTCGACGTGTTCGGCAGTTTCGGCACGGGCTTGTTGCTCATGTTCGGCACGAAGTTGCACCGCCGTTGGGGCGATATGGCCGCCGGCACGTTTGTGGCGCAACGCGACCGGCAAAACAGTGCGCGTTCCCCGCTCAGTTCTTTTGCCGATCGGCCCAACTACACCCGCACTTTTGCGCACATCGACCGCATCGATGCCCGCCGTGCCGCACTCATCTCGCGTGCGCTGGGCGCTGCCTGCATGCACACCGGCACGTTCGCGGCCTACGATTTCGCACAGCGGGTCGAAGCCGTGGTGGGTGGGCGCTTGCCCGAGGAAGACGAGCTGCACTATCTCTCCGCAGTGCTCTACGCCTATCGTCACGCCGCCTGATTTTGGCGGCACTTCCCGCCTTCGTTCCACTCCACCGTGACCGCCGTTCGTTTGCAACGGCGGTCACGGTGTTTTTTGTGTGGGGGCTACAAAATCTTCGTTTTTTTTAATCAGAAGCAAATGACATCAAAATAAGATTGTATATTTGTCGGCGAAAAACTATTGGAAGTGTAAAATAATATCACCATCCTTTATCTATATGGAAGAAAATCTCACGACAGGCAGCCTTGTTTCGGTGGCTGAACTGATGGGGCGTAAATTCAGAGTCCCGGCTTATCAACGAGGCTATCGGTGGACGAAAAAGGAAGTGACTGATCTGCTCGAAGATCTTTGGGAATTTCATCAGTCTGAGCCGAAGAAGCAGCAATTTTATTGCCTCCAGCCCATCGTTATCCAAAAGAACGGTGAGTTTTATGATGTCTTGGACGGACAACAACGCCTGACCACCTTGTATCTATTGCTCAGTTATTTAGATGATCGCCGCCGAGAAGATGGGTACTCGGCTCCACTTTTTGAAATCAGTTACGCCTCTCGGCCCGAGAGCCAACAATTTTTGGCCGCGGGTGGCTTTAAGGAAGTAAGTGATGGACGTAATATAGATTTCGCCTACATGTCTTCGGCTTATCAGACCATCAAAGAATGGTTTGAACCGGCAGATCCCACAGACAACAGCCATCAGGGAGCAAAAGGAAAACTCATACCGCGTTTATTGGATGAGAGCGGCAATGGGGCGAACGTTCGTTTTGTTTACTATGAAGTGGGTGCGGACGAGCATCCTATTCAGGTGTTTCTCCGTCTCAATAAGGGTAAAATCCCCCTTACTGACGGAGAATTGGTCAAGGCCTTGCTGTTGCAAACGGACAAGTACGCCGCGTTGAATGAAAAGGACGGAGTCCGCGTGGCCGATGAAGTGAAGAGTCGGTTGGATCTCATCGCCGCCGAGTGGCATAAGATCGAGACGCGTCTGCACGAATCGGAGTTTTGGGGCTTTCTCGGGGTGAAACTTCCCGGTGCTTCGCACATCGACCTACTTTTACGTGCGTTGGCCAAGTCTCTTCTCGATACTCCTACTGCTGTTTGGGACAACCGCCGAAACAGCCGCCCTGCATTTACGGTCTTGCACAATTATATAGAGCAATGTCTCGCTGAGGGAAACGGGAAAGAGTCCGAATCCAAAGCACGTTTGCGACTCGAAATCGTAGAACAGTTGTGGGAGCGCGTGGTGATGCTCTTCGAGATTTTAGAAGTTTGGTGGAACGATTACGAGATTTACCACCACATCGGCTATTTGCTACACTTTGTTGCGTCGAAAAATCGCGAAGAGTGTATCTTCAATTGGCTTCAATGCTTTGAAAAAGAAGGCATCGTGAAGTTTAAGCAACGACTTCTTGGTGACATCAGTAACTATATCAAATCTATTAAAGATCCGGCCTCCCTCGTCTACGAGAATGCAGAAGGCGATAAGGGCGATCGTGATGCTATTCACAGTTTGCTGTTGTTACATAATGTGCACCGCACGATGCAGAATCCGGAAAAAATGCGCTTTCCCTTTCATTTGTTTCGCAAAGAGAAGTGGGAACTCGAGCACATCTATCCGCAGCATCCCGTAATACCGGAGAAATGGGAAGAACGAAAGGAGTGGCTGAAGAATGTTTCCGAGAACGTGGAAAAAGGAATCATTGCTTTTCCCGAAGAACTTAAAAGCACAATAAAAGAGTTGCTCAATCAGACGGAATCGAATGAGGAAAAGGGAGCTTTGGATGAGCATTTCCAAAGCATCTTGCAAGCTTATTGGGAAACTCCCAACGCGATTGACAAAGCAGAAGACCTCCACAGCGTCGGCAATCTCTGTTTGTTGCCCAAAGCACTGAATATCTCGGTGAGCAATCATCCATTCGCTGTAAAACGAAACATCTTGCGCCAAAAAGTGGGGGCAGCCTACGTTCCCACCGCCACGCGAGAGGTGTTTAACAAGGTATTCTCTGCGCATCCCGCGTCTTATCTCTATTGGGAAGCCACAGATGTACAGGATTATCTCAAAGAGCTGTGCGCAACTTACCATTTCTATGTATCCTCTAAAGCTGACAATCCATGAATAAAACCAACCTCTTGGCTTTCCTAACGGATAAAAACGTTCGGATTCCACAACTGCAGCGCGATTATGTGCAAGGGAGCGACAAGGCGAAGGAAATCCGCGATCTGTTTATCTGCGATCTTGTGGAGACTTTGTCTGCCGATACTCCAGAAGCTAAGCAGAAAACCTTACATCTCGATTTCATTTACGGCAGCACGTACGAAGAAGCCCCGGCTTCCGGACTGCATCCACATTGGAAAGAGGGAGAACTTCATTTTGACATCCCAAATTCGGATGTCAACGAACCGACAAAGGTATTTCTTCCTCTCGACGGACAGCAACGACTCACCAGTTTGTGGCTGCTGCACTGGATGTTGTGTCCCGAAACAGAAGCCGACGCAGCGAAAAAGTTGCTTTCGCATTTCAGTTATGCCACGCGTTCTTCCTCTCGCCGCTTCTGTGCCGCTTTGGTGGCGCACATTGGCGACGGAGAACTAAAGCAGCAGCTGAAAACCAACAAGGCGAAGTCCGCTCTCATGGAAGCTTCGTGGTTTCTTCCCGCTTGGCAGAAAGACCCTACGGTCAATTCGATGATCGAAATGCTCGTTGCCATCGGAACAAGATTGGGTGAAGTAGATACAGCCCCACTTTGGAAGCGTTTGCAGGAAGGTGCGATTACTTTCACTGTGATCGAGATCCAAAGCAACGAGTTTCGTCTGACCGATGAGCTGTATATCAAGATGAACAACCGCGGTCGTCTGCTCACCGATTGGGAGTGCTATAAGGCAAAGGCCATAGAATGTTTGGGTGAAGTCGTTTTCACAGAGGAGAACGCGGGTTTGTGGGAAAGCCTTCAAGCGAATGAGCAGGAGAAAACGCCGGCCGATTATTTTTCTTTCCGAGTCGATGGCCGTTGGCAGGACTTCTTCTGGCATCTCTCTCGTGGAGGGGAGAGCCCTCTCGAAGACCGTGTGCAGCGGTCCGACGAGATGATGCGCTATTTCTTCACTTGGTGGGCAGAATTCCGATACTATCATTATAACAAGGGAGAATGTTCAGACAAAATGCACGTGTTCAAAAGCGCGGAAGAGATCACTCTCCTCTTTCAAGTCTTGAATAAACTCCATGAAATCGGTTGCCCTCACGGGGAAAGCGTCGAGAATCAAGACCAAGAGAAGGAATTTCTCGAAACGGCTTTCGGTGTTGCGAGTAAATCAGCCGTAGAAGTTCGGCTTCACTTCACCGGAAGCGAAGGAAACGAGAGCCGGGTGGGCGATTTGTTCCGCTTGCTCTGTGAAGGTAAGCTCGAACGTCGCCACCAAGTGTTGGTCTATTACCTTTTGCTCCGACTGGTTAAGTACAATGAGGAGGCGGCGGACGCGAACCTCCGCGATTTCCTCCGCGTGGTGCGCAATTTCCTCTATGGCATCAGGGAAGAAAACAAGAAAATGGCCTTCACCAGCGGTATTGAACTCAAAGAACTGAGTAGATATGCGGAGTATTTAGACGAAGTCCTCGGTGAGAAAGAAGTGTATGCTGGCCTATCATCGAAAGAGGTCTCTGAGGAAACTTCTCAAAATGTGTCTGCTTTCCATCACGAAGTGGAGAAAGCAAAATGGATTTGCGCACATCCGGCGGAGAAGACTGAGCTTTTCCGGCTCGAAGAGCATGATTTGCTCCGCGGTTTTCTCCGCAATCTGCCTTGGCAGGACAGTTCCGGCATCAACATGCCCCGACTTTGCGAGGCCTTCTTCGAAGTTTTCGGCAGTCCTTGGCTGAAGGAGACAGAGAAACCGAGCGATAAGTTAGTGGCACGTGCACTCGTCGCTTGTGGTTTCCAGGGCATACTCAACAGGGGAATTCGAAAATACACTTGGTGGGCTTACTGTTTCGGTGGAGATGAACCACATTGGCGCTTTGTGCTCACCTATCATAAGGACATGCATCTCAAAGAACATACCGGAAGACAGAATTTGCTCAGTGCACTGCAGCGACTATTCAAGCTGTATATCGAACAGAGCGGCACTCCCGAGGAGCGTTTGCAGGCCATTATCGACAATTTCCTCAAGCAGACCGAGAACAAGAAGCCCCCGTTGTACTATTTGGTCAAATATCCCGATCTTTGGTCGGGAAAAATCTATCATTTTGCCTTCACTTACGACGGTGAGGTCGGAACTAAAGTGAAACATTTTGTACGTTGCTTAGGTGATAATATAATCAAACCAATGGGCTCTCAGACTTGGAATCCATTTGCGCGAGCGGTTAGGTCAACTGACCGGAATAAATTGTTTCCCATCGATGATGAGTATGATCCTGATTCCGAGAAATCTCCGAACTACAATGAGAAGAAATTCGCACTTTATTTTTGGAACGATGCGTGGTATCTATCCATTCCATCCACGGAGGGACAGAAAAACGAGGAACTGGAGAATATTGTCAAGGGAAAATTGCAAGGATTCACCGAAATGGACTATGATCCCCACAATAAAGAAAACGACATTCGCTACATCATTCGCCCCCAAACCTCCGATGCTTCCCCCGATATGGTCGAATTCGGTATTTCGATTGCCGAAAAGCTGATTGCTTTGATATAGTATCGCAAGCATTCATCTGCACTTCGATGGAAAATGCAAAGCCGCGCCACTAAAAGAGTGGTGCGGCTTTTTGTATTCCCCCCATTCCCGTGTTTGGCTGTGCGCGGGGGAAATGGTAACTTCGCAGCCAGAAACAAAAATTATCCGTTCATTTATGAAGCAATTCTCCACTTCGTCCCACGTCTCGACGCGGCGCGGATTGTTGGCGGTGAGTCCTTTGTTGCTCATGGTCGTGCTTTTCCTCGCGATGAGCCTTGTGACCGGCAGTTTCTACAAAGTGCCGCTCGTCGTCGTCTTCATTATCGCCTCGGCCTACGCCCTTTTCATCACCAACCACCCCGATGCCACGCGCCCCGCGGAATCCGAACTCCACCGCGGCCTACTTCCCATCGCCGAACGCGTGAGTGTGTTCAGTCGCGGTGCGGGCGAGAAAAATTTGATGATGATGCTTTGGATTTTCATCCTTGCCGGCGCGTTTGCGGCCTCGGCCAAACAGATGGGTGCCATCGATTCGACGGTCGCCATGACGCTGCGTGCACTTCCCGTCTCGCTGTTGGTGCCCGGATTGTTCCTGGCGGCCTGCTTTGTCTCACTGAGCATCGGCACGAGCGTGGGCACAGTCATGGCCTTGGTGCCCGTTGCCACCGGTGTGGCCTCGTCTTCCGGTCTCGCCCTCCCCTTGGTGGTCGGTACCGTGGTGGGCGGTGCGTTTTTCGGCGACAATCTTTCGTTCATTTCAGACACCACCATCGTGGCCACCCGCTCGCAAGGCGTGCGACTCAGCGACAAGTTCCGCACCAACATCCGCATCGCATTGCCCGCCGCGGTGATTTGCTTCGCGCTCTACTGCGTGTTGGGCCACGGCGGCCACAATGTGGCTTCGATTCCCGATTTCAGTCTCTTGAAAGTCGTGCCTTACCTCGCTGTGCTGGTGGCCGCGGTGCTCGGTGTCGACGTGATGCTGGTGCTGCTGCTGGGCAATGTCCTCACGGGCGCCATCGGTTTGGCCACCGGCTCCTTTGATGTGGCCGGATGGTTCGCGTCGATGGCCAAAGGCGTGTCGGGCATGAACGAAACCATCCTCATCGCCCTCTTGGCCGGGGGACTGATGGAAGTGATTCGCCACAACGGCGGCATCGACTTCCTCATTTCGCGCCTCACGCGCCACATTCGCGGCAAGCGCGGCGCCGAAGCCGCCATCTCTGCCCTGGTGGTGCTCACCAACTGCGTGACGGCCAACAATACCGTAGCGATTTTGAGCGTGGGCCGCATCTCCTGCGACATCGCCGACCGCTACGGCGTGAACAAGTGCAAGAGCGCTTCGCTCCTCGACACCTTCTCGTGCGTGGCGCAGGGACTCTTGCCCTACGGCGCGCAGTTGCTCCTCGCTTCCAGCCTGGCCGCGCTCAGTCCCCTCCAAATCATTCCCTACCTTTACTACAATTTCCTGCTCGGCTTGGTGGCCATCGGCGGCATCCTCTTGCGCTATCCGCGCAAATACAGCTGATGTTGCCGCCCGACCGCGCCTTCTGCCGACGACGGTGCCGACAGGTGCAGCTAAACCACGGACTGTGGCGAATGAGCTCAGGGCATTTCCCCATCGAACAACCGCGGTGGTCTCCGTTGCGAGACACCATTCGCGCGGTGCGATGGGGAAATGCCCTTTTCTATGTGCCGACCCATTGTGTCAATCGGGAGAAACAGTCCGATTTCTTGCGTCGTGGCGCAGACGGAAGCCACCCCACGGCAAACAGCAGGGCGAGCGGGAGCACAAATCGGCGAGGGGGAGAAAAAGAGGGGGTGATTTTCGGTCAGATCAGGGTGAAGGGCAAAAAAAATGGGATACCACTGTATCCCAACCTTGTTAACCTTAAATCTAATACTATGAAAAACACGATGCGAAGTTAGCCATTCTCAATTCTCATACCAAACGAAATCACCACAAACTGCTTATTTGATTGATTTGTTAACTAAATCGGGGGGGTAAATGGTTGTTTTGAGAATTTGGTGGGGTGCTTTGTTTGTTGCATCCCCGATTTGCAGAGCTCAGCGGGGAAGTGTCGACGGCAGGCTCCGCCTTTTCGGTCGTGTCACGCGGGCAGCGGTTGTCCCTATCGCATCGTGTTGAGCCGGCGCCGGCAGCATGTCGCATAGGATCCGCAGCGAGGTCGCGCCTCGTCGCACCGCGCCGGAGCCCCTTCGCGCTGTCGTCGTGGCCCAGGCCAAAAACGTGGACAAATCTTGCGATCGGCACCCGTTGCACGGACGAAAGACACTTTCCGACAGTAAAAAACTCATTTTTCGTTCGCTTACCGGGCGAAAAAGCGCGAGTCTACAAAAAAATAGCTAACTTTACGGCGCGAAATTTCGCGTACGAGGCTCTTCTCCTCCGTGCGTTTTCACCTCTCTCATTCCTTCGGGCGTGGCACATCTCCGCCGGTGGCGCCGACTTGTCCACTCCCCTCAGCAACGAATGCCCCCACTATGGAAGTAAACCCCTGTAAGAAATGCGGTCGCCCCGTATCGGTGCACGCCGAATATTGCCCCTATTGCGGTTGCGTGGTCGATCGTCGTCCGTTTGTTCCCGCCTCGTCCAAATCGACCCCCGCCGTCAACCGTCCCGCGCCCGCCGCGCCGACGACACCTCCCCCCGCTGCGCCGACTCCCGCGGCTCCTGCCGCGCCGGCGCCCACTGCGTCGACGGTGCCCGGCCCTGAGTTGCAAGACGTGCAGCGTCTCGGCGCCGAACTCGGGCTCACCGGCGCCACCTCCACCCCTGCTGCCTCGACGGCATCGGGTGCTGCCGACTCCGACTCCGCCGCAGTCGGCACTCCCTCCTCCACTTCCACCCCGACTCCGCCGCCTGCCGCACCCGAAACGCCTTCCGTTCGCCCGTCGGCCGCTCCGCCCGTGGCACCGCCCCCCGCTTCGCCCACTTATTCGGACGACGACGACGAAACACCCCGCCGTTCCGGAGGCGGCATGAAGTGGGCGCTCGGTTTGCTCGCCCTGGTCATCGCCGGTTGTGCCGCCGGAGGCTATTATTATTACGATCACTATCTCGCAGCCCCCGCACCCGCGGAAGAAAAGGCCATGGTGCGTCCCGACACCACCCCCGCCAAACCGGCTCCGGTGGCTGACAACGAGGCCGAAATGCGCGAGAAGGTCATCACCTATTGGGACGTTTACGCCAAGCGCTCGAGCGGTCTGATCATTCAGTACAGCAATGCGCAGCTCCGCAAGATGCTCGAGGCCAAAGGCTTCGCGCTCAAGACCGACAACAGCGCCGACAACGCCTCGGCCGAGGGAGAAGCGCAGCCCGAACAAAGCCAGGTCTACGAGCTCACCACCAACAAGGGGGAAGTGCTCTGCCGCTTTGTGCTGAACAACGACCGCGTGTACAACGAACTCTGGTTCAAATATCCCGAAGACAAAGCCGCCTTCGTGAAAGGCGCCGCCGCTTCCGGTTTCAAAGCCGGCACTTCGGCCGATCGCGAAACGAAGGTGCCCACCTACTATTCGTCGTTTGCCTCCGACAGCGTGCGCACCTATCCCAACACGCGCCACGATTACATTGTGGCCGGCAACGAAACCCTCAAACTCTGTCGCGAACGCGAGCGCTAAGCTCCACTTCGCTCGGTTTACTCTCCTCATTTCAGCCCGACTCCCCGGCAGCACCGCAATGCTGTCGGGGAGTCGTGTTTTGTTGTGTGGAGTCTTGCGGGGCGACCGCCCGTGTCGCAGAGGTTCGCGGCCGCGGTGCAGGCGAGCCGTCTGCGAGCTTATGCCTCGTCCCACTCGTCGAGGTGCAACCCGTCGTCGGCCACGCGGAGCAAACGCGGAGGCCGGTCGGGCGAGAAACGCGCACCGACCGCCAGCGCCACGTGCCCCATGGTGCGCCGCAGGTTGATTTCCACATAGGGCAACCACCCTTCCCTTGCCCCCAGCACATCCACGCCCAAAGGCCCCACGTAGCGCATCGTTTCGTCGGCTTGGCCGGCACCGTAGCAGGCTTCGAGGCGTGCGGCCGTGCGCTCAATGAGGGTCTCGAGCACCGTTTCGGAGAGCGGGCATCCGGCTTTCGCTGCGCAGTCGAGCCAGGTGCGTCGCAGGCGGTCGGGATGCGCCGTGAGATTGCCGCCGTAGGCCCCGCCGGGCGCTGTGGTGAAGAGCGAAAGTCCCTCGAAATGCACCCTCCCGTCGACGTCGGCGGTGAATTCCATCGCCGCATCGAGCAGGCCTTCGCAGCGCGCCTGCACTTCCACCCCGCCTTGCAGGCGCACCGCTTTGTCGATGCGCCGTCGGCATGCCGCGTCGTCGGCAAACGGCCACACGCCCCGCCCGCTGCAACTCCAGGGCTGTTTCATCATCGCCCGTCCGTCCATCGCCCGTGCGGCCTCCACCGCCGCTGCCGTCGAGGTGCAAAACACTGCACGGGGCTTCACCACGCCCGGCAGGTCGTCGACGTGCAACCCTTCGGCCCATCGCACCCCCGTCTCCCGACTGCTCATGCGGCGCAGCGCACACAGGCGTTCGTCGGAGGGAAGCAGGCGTTCGGGCGCCCCGAGTCGGCGCAGCAGCCCCACAATGTGGCGGTCCCAGCCCCACGGGTCGATGCGCTCCACCGCCGTCCAGTCGGGCACCTCCACCCCTTCTGTTCCACCCGACGCCGGCAGTCGGAGGCACACATCACCTTCGGCCGCCCATTGCAGGGGCAGTTCGGCCAGCGCATGGGCCAGTTGGCGTGCCGGACGCGAGGGACAGTAATGCGCCGTGTGGGCGGCGAGCGCTTCGTCGTGTGAAGGGTTGAAAATGTGGAGGGTCATGAGCGATGAATAAGCGTTTCGCCCCGCCTCCTGCCGAACTTGTCGACAAGTGGCGGGGCGAAACGAGAAGAACACGGAATGTTTTGCGCGAAAGCGGGGAACTTTTCGCGCCAACTCGGGCGATTTATTCTCCGATGAGGAAACGCTGTGCGTGCGGTTGCGCGAAAAGCTGTCGTGCACAGTCATATCCCTCGTGATAGAGGGCTTCGAGCTGTTCGGTGCGGGTGCACATGCGATCCACCACGAGCGGTTTTTGCGGACACACGAGCAGCACGGCTCCCGACTCCTCGAGCCGTTCGACGAGTGCAATGTGATCGTTGTAAACACGCTTCAGGTGCGAGAGCGCCACTCGCAGGCGAGGATAGTTTTTATAGACGAATTTCGGGACGCGCAGGTCACTTCCGGCGTCGCGATAGCCGCGATTGTGCGTGAGCACCACCACATTGCGTGCGAATCCTTGGCTGATGGCACGCTCCACGGGGATGGGGTCGGTGATGCCCCCGTCGAGCATCGGTTCGCCGTCGACCGGACAGATGGGGGCCACGAAGGGCAGCGAGGCCGAAGCCTTGCAGAGGGTGAGCATGCGCTCGCGATCGTGCGTTTCGGTGTGGTATTCGGCGCGACCGGTGCGGCAATTGGTCGTGACAATCTCGAATCGCATGGGATTGGCGAAGGCGGTGTCGTAGTCGAAGGGCAGGATTTGGTTGGGAATGCGGTCGTAGATGATCTCCTGATTGAAGATGGCGTGCGATTGCCACAGGTGTTTGAGGCCGACATACTTGTATTTTTGGAGCAAGTCGATGGCGGTTTTTTTGGCGCGCCCTCTTTGTCGGCTCAGATACGACATGCCGTGCCCCGCTCCGGCCGACACGCCGATGCCATAGGGGAAGGTGATGCCGGCATCCATGAAGTAATCGAGCACCCCGATGGTGAAGACCGCACGCATGCCGCCCCCTTCCAGTACAAGTCCTGTTGTAGCCTTCATAAATACGAACGTTTGTGGCAGCGCTGCGCCGCAAAGGCGAACAAATGCTGCATTTCTGTCTATAAAAGTTGTGCAAAGGTATAAGATTCCGCGCGGAATGTAGTAACTTTGCCCGAACAATAATTACTAAAAATCTGCGTCCTATGCTCTTTTCCCGTTCCACTTATGCAGAGCGCCGCAGCCGCCTGCGCCAACTCGTCGGTAGCGGCATCATTTTCATCCCCGGCAACAACGACAGCCCTTGCAATTTCCCGAACAATACCTACAAATTTCGTCAGGATAGTTCGTTCCTTTATTTCACCGGCCAGCACCGTGACGGATTGGCGCTGGTGATCGATTGCGAAAGCGGCGTCGAAACGCTGGTGGGCAACGATATTGACATCGATGATATCATTTGGACGGGCCCGGTTCCCTCGGTTGCCGACATGGCTGCGGAGAGTGGCATCGAACGCACGGCGCCGAAGAGCGAACTCTCGGTGATCTTCAGCGAAGCGCGCCGTTTGGGACGCCGCGTGCACTTCCTTCCGCCCTATCGCCACGACATCATGATCGAAATGGCCGATCTCACCGGCCTGCACCCCCTGAAGGTGCGCGATGCCGCGAGTCTCGAACTCATTCGCGCCGTGGTGGCCCTGCGCAACATCAAGAGCGACGAAGAAATTGCCGAACTGGATCGCGCTGCCGCCATTGGTTATGAGATGCACACCACGGCAATGCGCATGGCTGTGCAGCCCGGCATGACCGAAGCCGCCATTGCCGGCGCGCTCGACGGCATTGCTTCGGCACGCGGCAGCATGGTTTCCTTCCCTTCCATCGTGTCGATGCACGGAGAAGTGCTGCACGGTTTCCCCTCTACGGCCACACTCGATCCGACTCGCCTGTTGTTGGTCGATGCCGGTGGCGAAACGCGCGAGCATTATTGCTCCGATCACACGCGCACCACCCCGATTTCCGGCCGCTTCACCCAGCGCCAGCGCGATGTCTACGACATTGTGGTGGATTGCCACGACTTGGCGCTCAAAGTGGCGCGCCCCGGTGTGAAATACATGGATGTTCACCTCGCTGTGTGTCGCTTGATGACCGAACGCTTGCAGGCCCTCGGCCTGATGAAGGGTGATGTCGATGCCTCAGTGGCCGCAGGTGCACACGCACTCTTCCTGCCGCACGGACTCGGCCACGCGATGGGCATGGATGTCCACGACATGGAGGCTCTCGGACAGGTGAATGTGGGCTACGATGAGGAAACACGCCCCTCAGATCAGTTTGGTCTGGCCAGCTTGCGCTTTGGCCGCCGCTTGGAAGTGGGACATGTGGTGACCGACGAGCCGGGCATCTACTTCATCCCCGACCTGATCGACCTCTGGCGCGCCGAGGGCACGAACCGCGACTTCTTGAATTTCGACGCCATCGAGGGCTATAAAGATTTTGGTGGCATCCGCATCGAGGACGACCTGCTCATCACGGCCGACGGTTGCCGATTCCTCGGCACCGAGCGCGTGCCTTATCATTCGGACGACGTCGAAAACTTCCTCGCTCATTGAGCCTTCGCTCCGCACCGCCCCATTTCGCCCGCATGGCACCCTGATGTGGGGCATCGCCCCGCGGCAGCCTCACTTTATCCGTAATACAAAAATCAATATCTCCCATATGAAGAAATTTCTCACCCTCGCCCTCGCGGCATTAAGCTTCTTCGGCGCGGCCAACGCCGCAGGCGGCAAGAAACATGCCGCTCCGAAAGACACACTCGTGTTCACCACCATCGTGTCCGCCCCCGTGACGAGCATCAAAAACCAGAACAATTCGGGCACCTGCTGGGCCTATTCGTCGTTGGCCTTCCTCGAAAGCGAAGCCCTCAAGAATAATCCCAATCTCAAGCCCAAGGATCTCGACCTTTGTGAGTCGTTTGTGGTGAGCAAAACCTATAATGACCGCGCAGACCGCGCAGTTCGCACGCACGGTGACGTAAGTTTCTCGCAAGGCGGCTCTTTTTACGACGTAATCTACTGCATGGACCACTATGGTCTCGTGCCCGAGGGCACAATGCCCTACCCCAAGACGCTTTACGGCGACTCTCTCTTCAACTTCAAGCAATTCTTCCCCGGCATTGAGGCCTTTGTGGGCAGCATCGCCAAGGGCGACCACAAAACGATCAACCCCGTTTGGAAAAAGACGCTCTCCACGATGATCGACGGCTATTTCGGCGAAGCCCCCAAGAGCTTTAAGGTCAACGGCAAGGAATACACGCCCAAAAGCTACGTGAAAGATTATCTCCACCTCGATCCGAACGACTATGTGAGCCTGACTTCTTACACGCACGAGCCGTTCTACAAGCCTTTCATCATCGAAGTGCAAGACAACTGGCGTTGGGCACCGAGCTACAACCTTCCGCTCAACGAACTCATGGAAGTGATGGAAAGCGCCGTGCGCAACGGCTACACCTTCGCCTGGGGCGCCGACGTGAGTGAGGACGGTTTCTCGCGTCGCACCGGCAAGCACCGCTGCGTTGCCACCGTGCCCGACACGAAATCCTCGGCCGGCGTGGGTTCCGACCAGTCCCGTTGGACAGGAGAAAAGGCCGGCGCGCAGATTAACGCCACCGATAGCAAGGGCGAAAAGACCATTACGCAGGAAATGCGCCAACTCGCCTACGACAACTGGGAGACGACCGACGACCACGGCATGCAAATCTACGGTTTGGCCAAGGATCAGAACGGCAAAGAGTACTTCATGATGAAAAACTCGTGGGGTGACTACGGTCCCTACAAGGGTTTCTGGTACGTGTCCAAGCCTTATGTGGCCTACAAGACGATGAACATCGTCATCAACAAGCACGCCATTCCCGCTGCCATCCGCACAAAGCTCGGCATCTGATCGCGCAGGCGGCGTGCCCCCCCGCTTTTTTGCATTACCGCTGCGACTCCTTCTCCGCAAGTTGCCCGCCGCCGCGGTAACCTCCCCATGCTGTGCGCATCTGCTCCGCTCCGGCGGCGAGCGGATGCGCACATTGTTTTTGCAGCCCACCTGTTAGTCGTGCGCCCTTCGCCGGCAAGCACTTTTCCCCTCGCACCCATGTCTTCCGAATACTCTCCCCTGCGCCGTTTCTCCCGCTGGCTCACCCGTTGGCGCCATCGTTGCGGCTACGGTGTCCACTCTCCTTGGGCCTTTTCGTGGATCACCGAGGTCATTTACAACGACTTCGCCTACTACGCCTACGCGCCTTTGCACCGCCGTCGGTTCTTGCCCGCCGCCGACCCCGAAGCTCTTGTCGGCGCACTCAACGAAAAAGACGACCGCCTGCTCTTTCGACTGGCCAATGCCGCCGAAGCCCGCGAAATCGCCCTCGTCGGTGCCGTCGACCCGCGCGAAAAAGCCTACCTCGCGGCCGCCCGCACCGGTGCTCGCCTCACTGCCTACGACGCCCTCCCTTCGCCGGTCGAAAACTGCCTTGCGCAGCACGATTTCCTCTACTTTTCCTCGGCCGATCTCCTGCCCACGCCGCCCTATTCGCCGATTTCGGCCGCAAGTCGTCCCGAAGGGTGCCGCCTCGCGGTGGTACACGGCATAGATCGTGATGCGGCCGCGCGAGCCGCCTGGGTCTCTTTCCGAGACCACCCCGATGTGCACGTCAGCTTCGATCTCGGACGGTTCGGATTGGCCTTTTTCGCCCCGCAACTCCAGCGACAGCACTACGTCGTGGCCTATTTTTGAGCTGAAAATGAGGCAGAAACTCAGAAAATGAGCGGCCATGGCGAAACAAACGGAGAAAAATTTGGCTGTTCGTGAGGAAATACTATCTTTGCACACTCAAATTGTAAAACCTATCCGCTCAACTATGTATTGGACATTGGAATTGGCTTCGAAACTCGAAGATGCGCCTTGGCCCGCCACCAAGGAAGAACTCATAGACTACGCCATGCGTTCCGGCGCCCCGCTGGAAGTGGTGGAGAACCTTGAAGAGCTCGAAGACGAAGGCGAAATCTACGAAACGATCGAGGACGTTTGGCCCGACTATCCCACGAAGGAAGATTTCCTCTTCAACGAAGACGAATATTGATTCCCCTCTTTCGGCGGAAGCCCGTGTGGCTCCCGCCTTTTTTGTGTCATTTCTCGTCGCGCTTCCCCGTTTTCTCATGGTTCCCTCCACTTCCCCTTCTTGCCGCGCCGCTGTCGAAATTGTTCCCTCCGCACACAGCGAAACACCGCCTGCCTCGATGCCGACGGTCACCGTCATTGTGCCCGTGCGCAACCGTTCCGGCGTGATCGTGCGCTGCCTCGATTCGGTGGTCGCGCAAACGTATGCCGCAGTGCGGCTCATTGTGGTCGACAACGGCTCGACCGACGACAGTCGTTCGGTGGTGGCAGACTGGTTGGAGGCGCATGCGCCTCGTTTTCTCGAGGCCCGTTTGCTCGACGAGCCACGGGCCGGCGCCAATGCGGCGCGCAATTGCGGATTGCGCACAGTGACAAGTGGTTACGTGGCCTTTTTCGATTCGGACGATGAGATGTCGCCCGACTTTCTCGCCGCCATGCTCTCCGCCCTGCGGCGTAGTGCCGGTGCCCGCTGGGTTTTGGCGCGCACCCGCATGATCTTTCCCGACGGCACCGCGCAGGTGCGCCACGGCGTGCCCCACCCCACGTTGGTTCGCCACTTGCTCAGTGCGCAAGTCTCCACCCAATCGTTGGTGGCCGAGGCCGCTTTGTTGCACGAAGTCGGCGGTTGGGACGAAACGCTCACTTGTTGGCAAGACTACGAGTTGGGTTTCCGTCTACTGCGCCACGCGCCGCAACCGGCCTGGTGCGAGCAGGTGTTTCACCGCATCTATCGCACGGCCGACAGCATCACCGGCCATTCTCTTTCGGCCAATGCCTCGGGCATTGCGGCGGCGCTGTGCCGATTGGCCGAACAAGTGGAAACGCCTTCCGCCTTTCCCCGTGCTACGGGCGACGCGCAACAGCTGTCGGCGCAGTGCAGGCGGGCGCTGTGGTTGCGCGCACACATTGTGGCCGGCCGGTTTTGTGCAGAAGCCGCGGCGCCTTCTGCCGAATTGCTGCTTCGCGCCGTCAGCGCCCGACTTCGTCCGCTGTCCTTCGCTGATCGTGTGGTGTGTGGCCTACTCCGTCGCTACACTGCCTTGGGCGGACGTGCCGCCTGGCGCTTGGCTCTGCTTTGGTGTGCGCTTCGCTGAATCGCATCCCACCAATGGCTTGATATGCCCCTTTTTCTTGTTTTTCTGTACGTGGCGTAAAATCGAACGACCGATCAGTCGTTTGATTTTACGCGAAAAGGATTATGTTTGGTAGCGTTTTCGTTTCCTTCCCTCCGTTGCTCACCGAAAAGCCCCCGCTATTCTTCATTTTCTCCCCGTTTTCTCATCCTTCTCCCCCATTTTCTTTGCTTTGTGCTGAACTTCTCTTCGTCGTCCGCGCACAGTCGAATCGCAGACGGGGAGTTGCCGAACACCATGCCCATGCTTGCCTTTGCGCACTCCAAGCGCGGTCGCCATGTCCCCTCTATCGCATCGTTTCACGTGAAACTATTTTTTGCGCCTTCGCGGGAGCAAATGTACACTGCCGTCGATGGAGAAAGCGCAGGGCAAAGGTCACGAGTGCCCTCCTTCTTTCCGAGAATTGCCGCGATCTGTTGCTATTTGTGAACCATATTATTTTTCTTTCCCATGCGATATTTGTGAGGATTGTGCGAGTTGTGTACTTTTGCGCTCGTCCTTTTATGACACAGACCGCAAGTAAAATTATATTCCACAGAACAATGCAAACTCTAAAAACTATTTTGTTCCTTCTTTTGGCTGCATTCATGATCTATGCCGGTGTTAGCCACCTCACCTTCCATCGTTTGGACTTCGTAGCCGAGGTGCCTATGTGGCTTCGTTTCAGTGATGGATTCACAGATTTCGTAGTTTTGGCTTCGGGTGTGGTGGAAATCGTGCTGGGGCTTTCGATGTTGCTGCTTTTCCGCCACAAAGCCAAGATCGGCGCCCTGTTGGCTCTTTTCTTTGTGCTGGTTTTTCCCGGCAACCTCAATCAGTATATCTACCACATCGACGCATTTGGTTTGAACACCGACACGCACCGACTCATTCGCCTCTTCTTCCAGCCGGTACTCATCGCATGGGCGCTTTGGTGCACGGGTGGTTGGAGTGTTTGGAAAGCCGCATGGAACGCTTGCTTTGCAAGCCGCAACGCATAAGGCGCACGGTCTCGCCGCCTTCTCGCTTCTCACCGCTGGTTTCGCGAGGGCGCAAAAAAATCCCGCCGACGATGGTTCACATCGTCGGCGGGATTGCGCTATGTTTCGTTTTGTTTCATGTGTCCCGTCGGCTCATCCCCAGACTTCGCGGGCAATTTCCTGCACGAGTGCGATCTTGGCCCACTGTTCTTCTTCGGTGAGTTTGTTGCCGATTTCGCAGGAAGCGAATCCACATTGGGGACTGAGGCAGAGGCGTTCGAGCGGAACGTATTGCGCCGCCTCGTGTATGCGCCGAATCACGGTGGCTTTGTCCTCCAGCTCCGGTCGTTTGGTGGTGATGAGTCCGAGCACCACGTACTTGCCTTCGGCCACGTCGGCCAGCGGTGCGAAGCTGCCCGAGCGTTCGTCGTCGAATTCGAGGTAGAAGGCGTCTACTTGCTCAAGTGCAAAGAGCGTTTTCGACACCGCATCGTAGGGACCTTGGAACGCCCAGTCGGAATGATAGTTGCCGCGGCACACGTGGGTGGTAATCGCCACGCCTTCCGGACGATCTTCGAGGGCCAAATTGTTCAAGCGCAGGCTCGTGGCTTGCAACAAAGCGGGATCGACGTCCGTTCCGAGGACTTTGTCGAAGTTGTCGCTGCAGTATCCTCCCCAAGTGCAGTCGTCCAACTGAATATTGCGGCAGCCCGCAGCAGCAAGGTTGCGGATCACGGTGCGATAAGCGGCGCCAATGTCTTGAATCAGTTCTTCGTGGTCGGGATAGACGGCCGTTGTTGTCTTGGCATTGTCGCCGCGGAACAATTCGGCGTAGAACTGTGCGGGCGCAGGCAGGGTTTGTCGTGCCACCACACCCGGGCGTTCAAACTGCTTGACGAACTTGAAGTGCTCGACAAAGGGGTGCTTTTCGCCGCTGATTTTCCCGGTGAGTCGGCAAGATCCGCATGTGGTTTCGATTTCGTGGAATTGGTAACCGTGTTCCAGCTCGATGCGTTCCACGCCTTGGAAACCCCAGGTGAAATCCAGGTGCCAATAGCTGCGTCGGAACTCTCCGTCGGTGATCACTTGGAGGCCTGCGGCGAGTTGGTGCTCGATGAGCGCGGTGATGCACTCGTCTTCCACCTGTTTGAGTTGGGCGGCATCGATTTGTCCGGCGGCAAAGCGGGCACGGGCTTCGTGCAAACGTGCGGGGCGGAGGAAGCTGCCGACGATATCGGCGCGGTGGGGGGCGAGAAGTTGGCTCATGTCTATTTTAGTTTTTGTGATTTGACGTTGATGTTTCGATGGTGCAAAGGTAGCGCGCCGCGTTTTCACCGACAAATTATTTCTGCAATACAGAAGAATATGCTACATTTGCAGAAGATCGCTGCATTTTGCAGCAAATCATTCTCCGAAATCTGAAAATTACAGGATGGCAAAATTAGATCCCACGGACATTGAAATCTTGCGTGCGCTGCAACGCAACGCCAAACTCACGGTGAAAGAGTTGGCCGACAAGGTGCATCTTTCGCCCTCGCCCACCTTCGAGCGACAACGCCGCTTGGAACGCGAAGGATATATCGAGCGCTACGTGGCAAAAGTGGATCCAAAGAAAGTGGGCAACACGATTGTGGTGTTTTGCAACATCAAACTCAAGCAACACAGCGGGCGTTTGAGTGAAGAATTCATGGAAGCGGTGCGCAACATCGACGAAATCACGGAATGTTACAACACTTCGGGCGATTTTGACTTTATGATCAAGATTTTTGTCCGCGATATGGCGCATTATCAGGATTTTGTGCTCCACAAACTTGGGCGCATCGACAGTATCGGTAGCTTGCACAGCGTTTTTGTCATCGGTGAAGTGAAAGCCCAAAGCATGATTCCGATCGCAGTCGACGCCTTTCGCTGAAAAATGGGGGGCGGCGATCCTACACGGCCCGACGTCGGAGCCGACATGGCGAGGCGTTGTGCGCTTCGCCGCGAATGGCTATATATATAAGGAGGGGAAACGCATATATATAAGGAGAGGAAACGTAACAAAAGGAGAGAAAACACATCTATAAGGAGGGAAAACGCAACGGCGGCACGATCTGTAAAAGATCGTGCCGCCGTTTTTGAAATTCAGACCTGCGCAATCGGTCGATCGTCGGTGCAAAGTCGTCCCCATTCGCGGCGCAGTGCAAGCGCCGCAGCCCAGGCTTCACCGGTGGGTGGGGCAGATGCGGAAGTGGTGGGAGAGAAGCTGCTGCCCATCGCGTCGAATCGGCGCAAAACCTCGCCCGCCGTGAGCGCGTGCACATCGATATCCACCTTAAACACGGTGCGGAGTCGCGCCGCCTCGCCGACAGTTTCGCCCTCCACGGGAAGTCGGTAAAGACAACCCGCCGCTTCCAACCGCCGGCAGGCACGAAAGGCCACATCGACCGGGAGTTGGAGCTCGCGGGCCAAGTGGTGGAGCGGGAGTGAGGGATTGCCGTCGAGAAAACGTCGCGCCAGCAGTCCCATCATGCGCAGAGCCACCACGTCGTCGGCCTGTCTGCTGAGTTGCGGTGCCGCGTCGTCGGTGGAGGAGAGGAAGGTTTGTTGTTCGATCACGCAGGAAAGCGCCACCCCACTCAGGCAAATGCTCCAAGTCACGTAGAGCCAGAGCATGAGCAGCGGGAGAATGGCAAAAGAGCCGTAGATGGCGTTGTAACTACTGAGGAACAATTGGCTGTTGACGTAGAGATCTTGGACCGCACAAAAGAGAGTTCCGGTGAGCAGTGCGGGAAATCCAACGCTACGCCAGCGCATCGGCGCCAAAGGTATGAACTTGAACATCAGCGCAAAGACACTTCCGGCCACAATCGCCTTGACCACCCACGAAACCACGGGAGCACTGTCATCCACCAGCGAGAAATGCGGGAGATAGTTGAGCAATTTCAGCACAATGACCCACACGCCGCTGAGAAAGAAGATGGAAAAGATGAGAAACACGATCAGTCCGAGGTAAGACAGCGAGAAACTGAATAGACTGCGCGAAGTGTGAATGCCCCACATGGCATTAAATCGGCGTTCGATGTTGTTGACGAGCGAAATGAGGGTAAAGGCCAAAACAAAGAAGCTGACTCCGACCACCACATCGTCTTGTGTGCGCGAAATGTAGGAGTTGGCAAAGTCCATGAGCTGGCCTACGATGTGATCGGGCAGACTTAAATTGGCGCGGAGTTGGGTTTCTAGATAGCGGTCCAACCCAAATCCGCGGCCGACGGCCATGAGCAGCGCCAATAGGGGGACAACGGAGAGCACCGTGGTGTAAGTCAGCGCCGCGACGTGGGTGAACAGATCGTTGCGGTCGATTTGCAGCCAAAGAGCCCGCACGATCCGGACGAACCGGCTGCGTTGGGCTCGCAAAAAAAGGAGGCGAAGAGAAGACATGAGGAGAAAGCAGGGAAAAGAGAGGGAAGAGGAGCGCCATCATTCGCCCCAGGAGGAGCGATCGAGGTTGCGATAGGAGATGGCTTCAGCGATGTGTGCCCGCGTGATGCGGTCCACGCTGTCGAGATCGGCGAGGGTGAGTGCCACTTTGAGCACGCGCTCGTAGGCTCGGGCCGAGAGTCCGAGTCGGTCGAGGGCTGTTTCGAGTGCAGCATGCGCATCGGCGTCGAGTTGCACGAAGTCTCGGATGTGTTTGGCGGCCATTTGTGCGTTGCAATGCACGCCGGGACAGTCGGCAAATCGGTGTTCTTGTCGTCGGCGTGCCGCAACCACCCGTGCCCGAATGGTCGCCGAGCTCTCGCCGGCGGGGGCCGCTGCGAGTTCGCGCACGGAAACCGGCACCACCTCCACCTGCAGATCGATGCGATCGAGCAGCGGTCCGCTGATGCGGCTCATGTAGCGCTGCACTTGTCCCGGCCGGCAGGTGCACGGGTGGTGCGGGTCGTTGTAGTATCCGCAGGGACAAGGGTTCATGGCCGCCACCAGCATGAAGGAACAGGGCAAAGTGACGTTGTAGCGGGCGCGCGAAATACTGATCTGCCGGTCCTCGAGCGGTTGGCGCAGGGTTTCGAGCGCATTTTTGGAGTATTCGGGAAATTCATCGAGAAAGAGCACCCCGTTGTGTGCCAGACTCACCTCGCCGGGCTGAAGATGCGCGCCACCCCCGATGAGTGCCACGTCAGAGATGGTGTGGTGGGGCGAGCGGAAGGGGCGTGTGGAAATGAGGGTGTCGCCGCGCCCGAGTTTTCCCGCCACCGAATGGATTTGCGTGGTCTCCAAACTTTCTGCCAAACTGAGTGGCGGCAAAATAGAGGGGAGGCGTTTGGCCATCATGCTCTTGCCGCAGCCCGGACTCCCCACGAGCAAGATGTTGTGCCCGCCGGCCGCCGCCACTTCGAAGGCGCGTTTCACGAGCGGCTGGCCTTTCACCTCGCTGAAATCGTAGGGGAACGTTTCTTGTGCGGCGTAAAATTCCGCGCGGGTGTCGACCACGGTGGGCAAGAGGGGCGCCCTGCCCTCGAGGTGGCCGATGAGCTCCGTGAGGTGGCGCACGCCGAACACCTGCACGCGATCCACCACCGCGGCCTCTCGGGCATTCTCTTCGGGCACGAAGAGTGTGGTGTAGCCCATGCGGCGGGCGAGGATGGCGGCGGGGAGAACGCCGCGCACCGGTCGGAGATCGCCGTTGAGCCCCAGTTCGCCGAGAAAGATGCACCCCTCAATCGGGGGACCGACCGGGTGAATGCGTTCGTGCGAAAGCAGCAGGCCGATGGCCAGCGGGAGGTCGTAGCTGCTGCCCTCCTTCTTGACGTCGGCGGGTGCAAAGTTGATCGCCATGTCCATGCCGCCCGGTAGGGCAAATCCGCTGTTTTCGAGTGCCGACCGCACGCGAGTTTTGCTTTCTTTGACGGCACTGTCGGGAAGCCCGACCATCACGAAAACAGCGTCGCGGGGTTGGTCGAAACGAGTGACGTTGATTTCGATCAGCACGCGCGAAGCGGTCAGACCGTTGATGGCAACTGTGTGTACGGTGGAGAGCATGGCAGAGATCGAGGCTATGTTTTGCGCATTCCTCCACAGGGCGAGGCCGCGCGGCGGCGCCGGGAGGGGGAAAACGCGTTTATCTTCACACGCAAATCTACACATTTTTAAGGACGTGCCCAAGCGATCCCGGGCATTTGGCAGACTCCTGTCGAAAACACGGGGGGAAATGCCGGAAAACTCCCCATTTTCGACGAAAAGCCCCCCGCAAAATCTCTTTTCTCCGCCGTTTTTCCCCTCTCCTTCCCGCAGGGCACGCGAACAAAGCGGAGGGGTCGACCGAAAGGAGGGCGAAAGCACGAGGCAAAATAGACAAACGGCAAATATACACAAGATTTCACCACATTTGTCCCGCGAAATGCGTACTTTTGTCGCATGATTCACCTCCAAGACAAGATAAAATGAAGAAGGCCGACCTCTTAGACCGCAAAATACTCAAAGTCATCTCTGTGGATGCCCGCCGCAGCTTCAAAGAGATCGCCGCCCAGTGCGGCGTTTCGCGCGCCGCCATCCACCAGCGCGTGGTGCGCATGGTGCAACGCGGCATCATCGTCGGCAGTGGCTACCAAGTGAACCCCAAGTTCCTGGGCTTCGGCACCTGCACCTACATCGGTATCAAGCTCGAACGCGGTTCGATGTACAAAACGGCGGTGGCCAAGCTCAACGAGATCCCCGAAATCGTGGAATGTCACTTCACCACCGGCCCCTACACCATGCTCGTCAAGCTCTATTCGCGCGACAATGAGCACCTGAAAGACCTGCTCAACAATCGCATCCAGGAGATTCCGGGTGTGACCTCGACCGAGACGATGATTTCGCTGGAGCAAAGCATCTCGCGCACCATTCCTATCGGCATCGGCGACGAGGACGAAGAGAGCCCGGTGGCCGACGAAAAGGAAACAGAAGTGGTGGACGAAGTCGAAGACTGATTTATCTGCCCGCCTCTTCCCCATTTCCTACTGCGTATGTCACACCTTGCTTTCGAAGGACTGCTGCTGGGTTTTTGCACCTTCCTGACCATCGGCATCTTTCACCCCATCGTGGTGAAAGCCGAATACTATTTTGGGCTCCGTCCGTGGGCGGTGTTCCTGCTTTGCGGCGTGGCCGGCGTGGCCGGCGCCCCGTTCATCGCTTCGGTTTTCTGGAGCGCGCTATCGGCCATTGTGGGTTTTTCCTGCCTGTGGAGCATTTTGGAACTCTTCGAGCAGCGGCAGCGAGTCATCAAGGGCTGGTTTCCGATGAACCCGCGGCGCCGCGACCAATACCCCGCCGATGCGGTGCCCTACGGTGGCTATCCGCCCCCGTCTTCCGCTGTCGACGACGAGCCGCTTCCCGCCGACGAGCAACTGCCCTGCGCGTAACGCATCGTGCGGCAGCTTGCCCTTTTCTTTTTGCCCCCGCCTGCAAGTCACTGTCTCGACGCTATTCGACGCTCGGAGAGTGACTTGCCGCGCCCATGAGGGCACCTTCTCTTCAAGCATTTCAGCACATGAACTATAATCTGGACGAACTCTATACTCAGGCCACGCGTCGGCTCACCGACCGCCGACCGCTCATTGTCATCACGGGCAATTTCGGTGAACCGGGTTGCACACTTGGCACGGGTTACTACGAATCGGTGATTCGTGCGGGCGGTTTGCCGCTCATCGTTCCGCCTTCGACCGACTTGTCGGGCATCGACGAACTGTTGCAACGCGCCGACGGCCTGTTGCTCTCGGGCGGCGCCGATCTGAACCCGCTCTGGATGGACCAAGAGCCGCTGTCTGAGCTGGGCGGCATCAATCCCGTGCGCGACGCCTTCGAGTTGCTGTTGGCTCGCCGCGCCTACGATTGGCAAATTCCCGTGCTCGGCATCTGTCGCGGCATGCAAGTGCTCACCGTAGCCCTCGGGGGCACGGTGCACCAGGATCAGCAGGCAGCGCATCCGGAGCGCAAACTCATCAAACACTCGCAGCAGGCGCCGCGTTCCGAACGCTCGCACAGCATCGCCACGGTGGGCGATTCGCTGCTCCACCGTTTGCTCGGCGACCGGGTTTTGGTCAATTCCTTCCACCACCAATCTGTCGACGCCACCGGCCCGCACCTGCGTGTCACGGCCGTGGCTCCCGACGGCATCATCGAAGCCGTGGAAAGCACGGAGCGCAAGAGCATTTTGGGCGTACAGTGGCACCCCGAATGCCTCGAGGGCGAGGATTCGCGCGCACTTTTCACCCACTTTGTGAGCGAAGCGCACAACTACCGTCGCGCCCGCCATTGGCACGCCGCGCACCTCACGCTCGATTCGCATTGCGACACGCCGATGTTCTTCGATCAAGACATCGATTTCAACCGCCGCGATCCGAAAATCCTTGTCGACATCCACAAAATGACCGAGGGCGGTCTCGATGCCTCGATCATGGTGGCCTATCTTGCGCAAAACGGTCGCGGCGCTGCCGCCAATGCCGCCGCCACCGCCAAGGCCAATGAGATTCTCGACCGGTTGGAACACATGGTGGCCGGTTGTCCGCAGGCCCGCATGGCCTATTCGTCCGCCGACCTCGCGGCCAACAAGCAGGCAGGGCTGCGCAGTGTGATGCCCGGCATCGAAAATGCCTTTGCCTTCGGAACAGATCTGGCCAATGTGTCGCACTTTCGCCGTCGCGGCGTGGTCTATGCCACGCTTTGCCACAACGGAAACAACGACATCTGCGACTCGGCTCGGCCGAACAAGGCCGATTTGGCCCAACATCCCGACCGCGGCGGCGCAGAGCACGGCGGTCTCTCGGAATTTGGCCGCAGTGTGGTGCGCGAAATGAACCGCGTCGGCATGATGGTCGACCTTTCGCACGGCGCCGAGACGAGTTTCTACGACGCCCTCGAGGTTTCTGCGCTGCCCATCGTGTGCAGCCACTCGTCGGCTCGCGCCCTGTGCAACCACCCGCGCAACTTGACCGACGACCAACTGCGTGCCCTCGCCGCCGCCGGGGGAGTGGCGCAATGCACCTTCTACGCCGGTTTCTTGCGCACGGACGATGCGAACGCCACCGTCGACGACGCACTGCGCCACCTCCTGCACATGATTTCGGTGGCCGGCATAGACCACGTGGGCATCGGCACCGATTTCGACGGCGACGGCGGTGTGCCGGGATTGGCCAACGCTTCCGAACTCATTCAACTGACCCGCCGTTTGCAGGCCGAGGGTTTCACCGACGAAGATTTGGCCAAAATCTGGGGCGGCAACTTCCTTCGCGTCATGACCCGGGTGCAAGCCGCGGCACAAAGCTGACGATCAAAACAATTCCTCATTCGTTCCACCTCAAAGGATCATTCCAACAGCTATGAAGCTCTCCTCTCTTGTCACACTGCTCTTTGCGGTCGCCACGCTCACGCCGTTGGCTTGCAAAAGCAGCAAACCCACTTCGGACAACGCCGATGCCGTGGACTCCTCGCGCCTGTGTCGCGTGACATTCGACGGCGATTCGGCCATGAACTACGCCCGCGCACAATGCGACTTCGGTCCGCGCACCCCCAACTCCGCAGCGTTGAAAAAATGCGGCGACTACATCGTCGGTCGCTTCAAAGCCTTGGGACTCACAGTCACCGAGCAACGCACCACGGTGACCGGTTGGGACGGCAAACAGCTCGGTTGTCGCAACATCATTGCCGCTTTTCACCCCGAACGCAAGGACCGTGTGGTGATTGCCGCGCACTACGACTCGCGCCCGTGGGCCGAAAAAGATGCCGATTCCAGTCGCCACCACACGCCCGTGATGGCAGCCGACGACGGTGCGTCGGGAGTGGCCGTACTGCTCGAAGTGGCTCGCCATCTAGCGCAGCTCAATCCGCAAATCGGCGTGGACCTCGTTTGCTTTGATGCCGAAGACTACGGCGCACCCTACTGGGCGCCCGAGAACAAGCGTGACGATGAAAGCACTTTCTGCCTCGGTTCGCAATATTGGAGCAAGCAACTCGCCGCAGACTACAAACCTCGTTACGGCATCTTGCTCGACATGGTGGGCGGAAAGGACAATCGTTTCTACTTCGAAGGCTTTTCCTTGCGCTACGCCCAGCCTGTGGTGACAAAGGTGTGGGATGCAGCGCGCCTGGCGGGGGCCGGCGATTATTTCGTGCAGGAATCGGGCGGTTTCATCACCGACGACCACCTGCCGATGAACAATATCGGGGGCATTCCCACCATCGACGTGATCGCCTTCACGCCCGATACGGGATTTCCCGCCCACTGGCACACCACGGGCGACACCATGGACAAACTCAGTCCCAACACGCTGCGTGCCGTGGGACAAACGTTGCTGCAAGTGCTCTCTGAAGAAAAATAATGTCGGTCGGTTCGGCCGGTCTTGGCCGCAACTACCCCGCACAGCGTGGGGGCCGCGACGAAACGCCCCGGCCGACCCCAAAAACTCTACGCTCAATTAAAAACATGACCATCAACGAAATACAAGACGAGATCATCGAAGAATTTTCGGAAATCGAAGATTGGATGGATCGCTATCAACTCATCATCGACCTCGGAGAAGAAGGCGACGTGTTGCCCGCTTCGGAGAAGAACGAATCGAATCTCATCGACGGCTGCCAAAGTCGGGTGTGGATTGTTTGCGATCAGCAGGCCGACGGCACCCTCGTTTTCCGCGGCGAAAGCGATGCTCTCATCGTGAAAGGCCTGGTTTGCCTGCTGCTGCGCGTGGTGAACGGCCACACGCCCGAGGAGATTCGCGATGCCGATCTCTATTTTATCCCGAAAATCGGGCTGGCCGAAAACCTTTCGCCGACGCGTTCGAACGGTTTGCTCGCCATGATCAAGCGCATCAAGGCCTATGCCGTTGCGCTCAGCGCCTAAACCCCGCCACGCTTGCTGCAAAGTGCATCCCTTCAACGGGCAAATGCCTGCTTTTCTCCCACCGGAAACCGGATTTTCGGTGGGAGAAAATGTTTTTCTGAGAAAAAGTCCCCGGAAAATTTGGCGAAACCGAATGAATGTACTACCTTTGCACTCGCAAACGCAAAGGAAGCCCTGCTTCTCGAGCGTTATCCTCCAAAAACAATCGGGGTGTAGCTCAGTTGGTTAGAGTACGCGTCTGGGGGGCGTGAGGTCGCTGGTTCGAGTCCAGTCACCCCGACAAAATTCAAGGTATTGAAAAAGGAAAGCATTCCGGATTCAATACCTTTTTTTGTGTTCGTCTCCGCGTGTCGCGACCTTTGCCGCCGACAGCACACCTCTCCCACGTGATGCCGGCCGCTCGACGCGAAGTTCGTCGGGATTAGTTTGTCGACACACATTATATATATAGGCGCCCTCGCAGCCCTTTCGTGGGAAAATTGTAACTTTGCCCCAAAATCACAACAACACATGAGCGATAAATTCAAGCGAACCCTCATTACCGCCGCGCTACCCTACGCCAACGGCGGTGTGCACATCGGCCACCTCGCCGGTGTTTACGTACCCTCCGACATCTATGCCCGCTACCTCCGTCTGCGTCACCGCGATGTGCTTTTCATCTGCGGATCGGACGAGCACGGTGTTCCCGTAACTATCCGTGCGCGCAAAGAAGGTTGCAGCGTTCAGGAAGTGGTGGACCGCTATCACAAGCTCATCAAGGACAGTTTCGAAGGTTTCGGCATCTCTTTCGACATCTATTCGCGCACCACGAGTGCTACCCACCGCAAGGTGGCATCGGATTTCTTCCGCACGCTCTACGACAAGGGCGAATTTGTGGAGAAAACCAACGAACAGTACTACGACGAAGAGGCGCACACCTTCCTGGCCGACCGCTACATTATGGGCGAATGCCCCCACTGCGGCAACCCCGATGCCTACGGTGACCAGTGTGAGCGCTGCGGCAAGGATCTTTCGCCCACCGAACTGATCAACCCGCGCAGTACCGTTTCGGGAGCCAAGCCTGTGCTGCGCGAGACCACGCACTGGTATCTGCCACTCGACAAGCATCAGCAATGGCTCGAGCCGTGGATTGAGAGCCACCCGGAGTGGCGTTCCAACGTGAGCGGACAGTGCAAGAGTTGGTTCGACATGGGACTCAAACCCCGCGCCGTGAGTCGCGATCTGGATTGGGGTATTCCGGTGCCGGTGGAAGGCGCCGAAGGCAAAGTGCTCTATGTGTGGTTTGACGCCCCGATCGGCTATATCTCCAACACGAAGGAATTGCTTCCCGACAGTTGGGAAACATGGTGGAAGAGCCCCGATACGCGCCTCATTCACTTCATCGGCAAGGACAATATTGTGTTCCACTGCATCGTGTTCCCCGCGATGCTCAAGGCCGAAGGATCATATATCCTTCCCGACAACGTGCCGGCCAACGAATTTCTCAATCTCGAGGACAACAAAATCTCCACTTCGCGCAACTGGGCGGTGTGGCTCCACGAATATCTCGTGGATTTCCCCGGCAAACAGGACGTGTTGCGCTACGTGCTCACCGCCAATGCACCGGAAACGAAGGACAACAATTTCACTTGGGCCGATTTCCAAGCGCGCAACAACAATGAACTGGTGGCCGTTTATGGCAACTTCGTGAACCGCGCCCTTCAGCTCACGCAGAAATACTACGAAGGTCGTGTGCCCACCTGCGGCGAACTCACAGAGACCGACCGCGCCACGATCGAAGAATTCCGCGGAGTTAAAACCGAAGTGGAACGACTGATCGAAGCTTTCCGCTTCCGCGATGCACAAAAAGAGGCGATGAACCTCGCCCGTATCGGCAATAAATACTTGGCCGATGCCGAACCTTGGAAGGTAATCAAGACCGATCCCGAGCGTGTAAAGACCATTCTCTACCTCTCGCTCCAACTGGTGGCCAATCTTTCCATCGCCTTCGAACCGTTCCTCCCCTTCTCTTCTGCGCGTCTGCGCGAAATGATCGCCATGCCGTCTGCCGATTGGGAGCGTTTGGGCAGCATCGATTTGCTGGAACCCGGTACGCAACTGCCCAAACCCGAACTGCTGTTTGAGAAAATCGAGGACGAAGCCATTCAGCATCAGCTCGATAAACTCGAAAACATTCGCAAGGAGAACGAAAAGGCCAATCACAAGGCCAATCCCATTCGCGAGACGATCGATTTTGCTGATTTCGAGAAACTCGATATCCGCGTGGGTACGGTGACTGCTTGCGAGCGCGTGCCGAAAATGAAGAAACTGTTGCGCTTCGAAATCGCCGACGGACTTGAGAACCGCGTCATCGTTTCGGGCATTGCGCAGCACTACGAGCCCGAACAGCTCGTGGGTAAGCAAGTTTGCTTCATCGCCAACCTGGCTCCGCGCACGTTCAAGAACGGCCTCGTCAGCGAGGGCATGATTCTCTCGGCCCTCAATGCCGACGGATCGCTCTCCGTCATCACCCCCGACCGTGAAGTGCTGCCCGGATCGGAGGTTTCCTGATCGCGGCAAGCTCCTCAAAACGAGACCTCCCCACTTCTTCGCATGGAAGTGGGGAGGTCTCATTGTTTTTCTACGTGTCCCGTTCGGATAGTCTGCTCACTTTGCTTGGGGGCAGCGCCAGACTATGATGTTTCAACGAAGCATGTTTCGATGGCCGGCGATTTCTACCTAAAAAAGCGCGCGCTCCGTTTCCGTGTGGGGAATTTGGAGCGCGCGCAGGGGGTGTGACTTGTGGGGTGTGGCAGAAGATCGCCCGAAGCCGGGACGAAATGCCACAGCACCTCAATGAATGTGTTCGAAACTACGCAGTTCGACGTCGAAAATCAAAGTGGAATGACCGGGAATGCGGTCCACTTGCGTTTCACCGTAGGCCAGTCGCGAAGGCAAAATCAGGCGCCAGCGGTCGCCGATGCGCATCGATTGCAGTGCCGTGCCGAAGCCGGGCACCACGCCCTGGACCGCAAATTTGTTGGTTTGGGCGAACATCGGGTCGAAGATGCGTGCCGAATCGGACGACGTGCCCGAATGGTCGAAGAGATAGCCCTTTGTGTGATTGGCGGTGGGGATGAGCCGTCCGGAGTAGGCCACTCTCACCGAATCGGTCGAGAGCGGCGAGCCGGAACCCGTACCGTGGTGCAAGCAGTGGACGACCACCGAATCGCGGCTGTCGGCTTTTGCATTGGGACCGAGGATATAATTGCGCAGCACGCGCCAATCGCAGTGTTGCTCCCAAGCATCGCCCCACTTAGCGCGCGCTTGGGCGATGGCGTTGCGCGCAGTGCGCAGACTGTCGGCGAAGGCCGCATCGTTGCGCGCTGCCCAGTTGGCATATTCGGGGTTGGGTTCTTCCTTTTCGGAGCAAGCCCCCAACATGAAGAGGACAACGGGGAGAAGGAGCAGAAGAAAGCAGCGTTTCATCGCGGAGCGAGGTTTGGAGGTAAGGGTTAAATGATGGGCGCGGCGCGCTTGAGTGTCACGCCGCGCCGTGAAAACTTATTTGAGCTGACGCAAGAGCGTGGTGATGGCCACTTTCTCCTCGATGATGGAGCGCAGCGCGTCGATCGCCACACGTTCTTGTTGCATCGTGTCGCGGTGACGGATCGTCACGCAGTTGTCCGTGAGCGTCTCGTGGTCGACCGTGATACAATAAGGCGTGCCGATGGCATCTTGTCGACGGTAGCGCTTACCGATAGAGTCCTTCTCTTCGTAAATGCAACGGAAGTGGAAGCGCAGTTCGTTGAGGATCTCACGCGCTTTTTCGGGAAGTCCGTCCTTCTTGACGAGCGGCAAAATGGCCAATTTCACGGGAGCGAGCGCTGCCGGGAGGTGGAGCACAACACGCGTTTCGCCGTTTTCGAGTTTCTCCTCATGGTAAGCGTGACACATGACGCTGAGGAACATGCGGTCGACACCGATCGAAGTCTCGATGACGTAAGGCGTGTAGCTTTCGCCGCTTTCGGGATCGAAGTATTCGATCTTCTTACCGCTGAATTTGGCGTGTTGCGAGAGGTCGAAGTTCGTGCGGGAGTGGATACCCTCCACTTCTTTGAATCCGAACGGCATACGGAATTCGATGTCGCTGGCAGCATTGGCATAGTGTGCCAGTTTTTCGTGGTCGTGGAAGCGATAGTTCTCTGCGCCGAAGCCCAGTGCCTGGTGCCAAGCCATGCGGGTCTCTTTCCAGCGGGCGAACCACTCGAGTTCGGTGCCGGGCTTGACAAAGAATTGCATCTCCATCTGCTCGAACTCTCGCATGCGGAAGATAAACTGTCGAGCCACGATCTCATTGCGGAAGGCCTTACCGATCTGCGCGATACCGAACGGAATCTTCATGCGGCCGGTCTTCTGCACGTTGAGGTAGTTGACAAAAATACCCTGGGCCGTTTCCGGTCGGAGGTAGATGGTGCTGCTGCCGTCGGCGGTGGAGCCCATTTCGGTTTTGAACATGAGGTTAAACTGTCGCACCTCAGTCCAGTTGCGTGTGCCGCTGATCGGGCAAACGATCTCCTCGTCGAGGATGATTTGGCGGAGTCCATCGAGGTCGGAGGCGTTCATGGCCACGGAATAGCGCTCGTGGAGTGTATCGCGCTTCTCGGTGAGTTCGCGCACGCGGCCGTTGGTGGCGCGGAATTCGGCCTCATCAAAGGCCTCTTTGAAGCGCTTGCGCCCTTTGGCCACTTCTTTCTCGATCTTCTCGTCGTATTTGGCGATCTGGTCCTCGATGAGCACGTCGGCGCGGTAGCGTTTTTTCGAGTCCTTGTTGTCGATGAGCGGATCGTTGAAGGCATCGACGTGTCCGGAAGCCTTCCAAATGGTGGGATGCATGAAGATAGCCGAATCGATGCCCACGATGTTTTCGTGGAGCAGCGTCATGGCCTGCCACCAATACTGTTTGATATTGTTTTTCAGCTCAACACCGAGCTGACCATAGTCGTAAACGGCGCCGAGACCGTCGTAAATTTCGCTGGAAGGGAACACAAAACCGTACTCTTTGCAGTGTGATACGATTTTCTTGAAAACGTCTTCTTGTGCCATTCTGTCTTTTTTGAGTTGTGTGTGAGTGCAAATATACAGTTTTTCGATGAGTTACGACGGAAAAGCCTCCACATTTTGGACGAGTGTGGATGCCGCGCGGGAAGAAAAACGTCATCGTTACCTCGCTTGCGCCAAATATCGCGCCAACCATTTGGTGTTCTGCGGAAAAGTCTTTATCTTTGCGACGATTTCGAACGAGGACAGATTTGACTGCTTGCAACCTCTCCAAAAATGCTAAAACGCCCGACCCCGCTTCCCCACAGTCTGTGGGCCTGTTGCGTGTCGGATATCTCGTAGCCCGTCGGGTCCGTTTTCGTTCTGCTTTTCGCCACACGGCGTAGGGCAGATTTTTTGTTATATCCGCCCCTTTCGCCCGCTCGGCTATTGTTTAACTTTCCCCCCACTCCAATCCTTCTCAATTCATGTCATACATCTACACTTCAGAATCCGTTTCAGAAGGCCATCCCGACAAAGTCGCCGACCAAATTTCAGACGCCGTACTCGACGAATTCCTCGCCCTCGATCCGCAGTCGAAGGTGGCTTGCGAAACCCTCGTCACCACAGGCCAAGTCGTGGTGGCCGGCGAAGTGAAGTCGAATGCCTACGTCGATTTGACCGACGCCATTCGTCGCACCATCCGTCGCATCGGCTACACCAAGGCCGAATACAAGTTCGACGCCGAAAGCTGCGGCATCCTCTCCGCCATTCATGAGCAGAGCGACGATATCAATCGCGGTGTGGAGCGCGAAGCGCCTGAATTGCAGGGCGCCGGCGACCAAGGCATGATGTTCGGTTATGCCAACAACGAGACCGACCGCTACATGCCCCTGCCGCTTTCGTTGGCGCACGACATTCTCATCGTTTTGGCCGACATTCGTCGCGAAGGGCAGGTGATGACCTACCTACGTCCCGACGCCAAGAGCCAAGTCTCTGTGGAATATGACGACAACGGCCGCGCCCGTCGCATCGACACCATTGTGGTGAGCACCCAGCACGACGAATTCATCACGGCCGAGGAAGCCGGCAGCCAGGCCGAGGCCGATCGGCGCATGCTCGCGCAGATTCGCAAAGATGTGATCGAGATTCTCATTCCCCGCGTTCTCCGCGAACGGGTGAACACCCCCGAGATCAAAGCGCTTTTCGAGCAGAGCGACATCACCTACCACGTGAACCCCACCGGCAAATTCGTGATCGGCGGCCCTCATGGCGATACCGGTTTGACGGGACGCAAGATCATTGTCGACACTTACGGCGGTAAAGGCGCTCACGGCGGCGGTGCTTTCTCAGGCAAGGACCCTTCGAAGGTCGACCGTTCGGCCGCTTACGCCGCGCGCCACATTGCCAAAAACATGGTAGCCGCCGGTGTGGCCGACGAAATGCTCGTGCAACTGGCCTACGCCATCGGCGTGGCCGAACCCGTGAGCGTGTTTGTCGACACCTACGGCAAGAGCCACGTGCAACTCACCGATGGGCAGATCGCCGAGAAAATCAAAACGCTCTTCTCCCTCCGCCCTCACGACATCGAACAGCGACTCAAATTGCGCTACCCCATCTACGAGGAGACCGCTCGCTACGGACACGTGGGCCGCACCAATCGCGTGGTGACGAAAACCTTCCATCCGCGCGGCGAAGCCCCCGTGACACTGGAAGTCGAACTCTTCACCTGGGAAAAACTTGACCGCGTGGACGACATCCGTCGTGAGTTCGGATTGCAGTAATCACGTTTAGCCTCTCTCCCCTCATGCACATCACAGTCTACGCCGCCTCTTCGGGTCAAGTTCCGGAGCGCTATTGGCATGCCGCCCATCAGTTGGGACATTGCCTGGCCGCCCACGGACACACGCTCGTCAACGGCGCCGGCCGCACCGGGCTCATGGGCGCGACCATCGACGGCATTCTCGCCGCCGGCGGTCGCGCCGTGGGCGTCATACCGCAATTCATGGTCGAAGAGCATTGGGAACACACCGGCATGTCCGAGCTCATTGTCACCCCCGACATGCACAGTCGCAAAGAGCGCATGGCCCAAATGGCCGATGCCTGCATAGCCTGTCCCGGCGGGGTGGGCACTCTCGAAGAACTCCTCGAAGTGATCACTTGGAAACAGCTCGGCCTGTTTCTCCGTCCCATTGTTGTGCTCAACACCGACGACTTCTTCGGTCCGCTGCTCGCTCAGCTCGAACGTTGCGCCGAGCAGCAATTCATGCGCCGCATCCACACCGACATATGGCAGGTGGCCGCCACGCCCGAAGAAGCCGTTCGCCTTTGTGAAGAGACGCCGCTGTGGGACGCCAACGTTCGGCGCTTTGCCGCTTTGTGATCGTTCGGTCCCTCCTGTTCTCTCCCCCTCTCTCAAAACTTCACCGCATGGTAGTCCACGATTCACTTCCCCCTCGTCGCACCGCGCTCGTCCCTGTGTCGTCGGCCCCTCCCGTTCGCCGCGACACCCTTGTCATGGCTCCCGCAGACTCGGCGGCACAAGCTTTTTTCGGTGGCGAACCGGCCGTTTTGCGCAAGTTCGTGCCTCGTCACGTCGACGGCTCGCCGAGCCTGCCCCGTTGGCAATTGACGGACGAGTTCGATGCCCCGGTCGATGCCCACCTCTGGGCCCCCTTTGCCAAAACGCTGCGTGACGCCCCCGTGCATCACACGACGACCTCGCAAGGCGTAGCCGGCGATCCCGTGCCCTATCGTTTGCGCCACGACGACATTGTGACCTCCACCCTGTTGGTGAGTTTCATCCTCATGATGTGGGTCATCGCCTCGTCGTGGAAATTTCTGCGCGTCATGGTCAAGGATTTCTTTTACCACCGCGTGCGCCCCAATCTCTTTGCCGATCGCGTCGACACCGAGTTACGCGGCCGCTTCTTTCTCGTGGCGCAAACCTGTTTCTTGCAAGGCATTTTGTTTGTAGACTACGTGCAAGATGTGCTTCCCGAAACCTTCGAGCAGTCCTCGCCCTACATTTTGTTACTTGCCGGCACCACCGTGGTGGGGGGCTACTACCTGGCGAAACTTTGTCTCTACCATTTCGTCAACAGCCTCTTCTTCGATGCACCGCGCCGGCGTTTGTGGAACGACACCTATTTCGTCTCCATCCTCTCCGTCGGGGTGGTGCTGCTCCCCCTCGCCTTGCTGGTCGTGTTCTTCGATTTGCCTTTCGTGCAAGCCCTCACGGCCTATGTTTTGCTCATGGCATTTGTCAAAATACTCCTCTTATATAAAGCGTATCGCATCTTTTTCAGCTCATTCTCGGGCAGTTTGCACGTTATTTTGTATTTTTGCGCTCTTGAAATTGTCCCACTGCTCTTTGCTTGGGGCCTGCTGGAAACGATCACCCACCACGGGATGCTCCTGCTGTAACCGTCATATTCGCGAAGATGATCAAAAAAATCCTCGTTTCTCAACCCGAACCGGCGTCAGAGAAATCTCCTTATCACGATATTGCACAGAACCTAGGTGTAGAGTTCACGTTCCGTCCCTTTGTCAAGGTCGAAGGACTCGAAGCCAAAGAATTTCGCGCGCAGAAGGTCAATATTCTCGACTATTCGGCCATCGTTTTCAATTCGCGCAACGCCATCGAACACTTCTTCCGCCTTTGTAAGGAATTGCGTGTGGCCTTGCCCGAAGACATGAAGTATTTCGGCATTTCCGAGAAAGTGATTCTCTACATCCAGAAGTTTGTTCAGTATCGCAAGCGCAAGGTGTTCTTTGGCAGCAGCGGCCGCTGGCCCGAGTTGGTCACCACCATGGCCAAACACAAGACGGAGAACTACCTCATCCCCCTTTCCGAAGGCGTGCCCTTGGAAGCGGCTGCCCAGCTCGACGCCAAGAAGCTCAAACACACCGAGTGCGCCATGTTCCGCACCGTCGAAACGAAGTTCGAGGCCGATGCCTACAAAGGCTATGACATGATCTTGATCTTCACCCCCACGGGTGTGCACAGTTTGATGAACAATTTCCCCAACTTCGAGCAAGGCGACATCCGCCTCGGCTGTTTCGGCGATGCCACCGCCAAAGCCATTGAAGAAGCCGGTTTGCGTGTCGACCTCAAAGTGAGTGGTTCGATCGCCGAAAGCCTCGAAAACTACATTCGCGAAGCCAACGCCTGATCTGGGCGCTTCGCGGCTCCATCCGAGCCACCGACGTTCGCTCAAAGCCTGCCCTGCGGCGGCACGGGGCGCACGCCGGTGGCTCGTTTTTGTTTGTCGTCCCTCTGCATTCTCTTGCCATGTCTTCTCCCGCCTCCCCCCATCGTTACACCTTTGCTAAGCCCGAACACCTCTGTTTGGAGCGCGACATCAAGCGCCTGTTCTCCCCCCGACAGAAATCCATGATCGCCTACCCCGTGCGCATGCTCATGTGCGTGTTGCCCTACAGCGGGAGCGGTCCGCACGCCAAAGTGCTGCTCTCCGTCTCGAAACGCCACTTCAAGCATGCCGTCGATCGCAATCGGGCCAAACGGCAGTTGCGCGAAGCCTATCGTCTGCAGAAACACAACCTCTTGCAACACATCCCTGCCGATCGCGAAGTGCATCTCGCCTTCATCTGGCTCGCCGACGACCCCATGAAGAGCGAAACCGTGCACAAACGCCTGCTGAGCCTGCTCAACCGCGCAGCCGATCGTTTGCAGTTGCCCGAGTCGGTGTCCGCCCCGCAGTGATCCGCGTCCCCTTCGCTTTTTCTCTCTTCCTTCCGCTCCATGCACATCTTGCTCCACTGGTTGACGCTGCTGCTCATCGCGCCCATCCGCTTCTATCGCCGCTTCATCTCGCCCTACACACCCCCCTCGTGTCGCTACACGCCCACCTGTTCGCAATACGCCATCGAGGCGCTGCGCAAACACGGCCCCTTCAAAGGCACGTGGCTCGCTGTGCGGCGCATTTTGCGTTGCCACCCCTGGGGCGGCCACGGCTACGACCCTGTGCCCTGAATCCACTTATGCAGCACCCCACTCCTCCCTTTGATTTCCACACCCACCGCCTCGACACGCCCCCCGGCACCGGCATTGTGAGTCTTCCCCGCCGCATCGTGCTCCACCCCGAAGCGTGGCACCCTCAGGTCGGGGGCCTGTATGCGGCCGGCATCCACCCGTGGTGGACGGCCGATGCTGATTTTCGGCTCGACTGCTACCTCTCCTCCCTCTCCCACCTCCTCGCCCTGCCCGAAGTGGTGCAAGTGGGCGAATGCGGCCTCGACCGTTTGCGCGGTGCTGATCTCGACACGCAGTGTGCGGTCTTTGCCGCACAGGTCGCCCTGGCCGAGCAGCACCGCCTCCCGCTCACGTTGCATGTGGTGCGTGCTTTCGACGTCATTTTGCGGTTGCACAAGCAACTGCGCCCCGCCACGCGGTGGACCATCCACGGTTTTCGCGGCAAACCCGCACTGGCGCAGCAGCTCCTCGATGCCGGTTTCGATTTGAGTTTCGGCCCGAAGCACAATGCCGCCTCGTGGGTAACGACCCCACCCGACCGTCGCCATTGCGAAACCGACGGCGAGGCAGACGAAGCGGGCAATGGGTGATTCGCCTCGGTGCGCTTGCGCCTATTTTCCGCCCCGTTTCTTCACTTATCGCAAAAGCATTCCACCCTTGGACAGGATGTTCTCGAACCAATTCTTGGAGGATTTAGCGAAGATATACGAGTTGAGGCATTATATTCCTAACCCCGAAGTGTACGGAAGGAAACTGCCTCGTTGAACCTTATATTCCTTCCGAAACCGTATTTAGATAAAAGTCTATTCTAAGAATGCATTTTCGTTTCTTTTGTATTCAGATTTATCTTTGATTTATTTGCGTTTTTCTTAGTCCGTTGGGAAAAAGCTGTACCTTATAGCCTGCGATAAAGAAATAAGAACAAACAAATCCCAATCAGCATGAAAGCAGTTATCTACGCACGAGTAAGCAGTACCAACGACCGCCAATCAACCGACCGTCAGGTTACCGACCTCACCAACTATGCCAATGCCAACGGCTACGAACTCGTTAAGTCTTTCGAGGGGTATATCAGCGGAGCAAAGAAGAATGAGGGGCGTCCCGTATTGTGCGAATGTCTTGATTACTGCATTGAGAACCACATCGACAGCTTATTAATATCAGAACTCTCTCGCCTCGGTCGCAATGTGGACGAGGTGCTTGCTAACGTGAAGCGTTGCAAGGACAACAGCCTCAACATCTACTTTCAGAAAGAGAATCTAAGCATCTTTCAGCCCGACGGCACAAAGAATCCGTTCCTCAACATCTTTATTTCAGTGCTCGGCACATGCGCTGACATGGAGCGTGAGAATATCAAGTTCCGCCTTAACAGTGGCCGTGAACGTTACATTGCCAATGGTGGCAAACTCGGTCGCAAGGTAGGAAGTACCAAGAGCGTTGAGGCTAAGAAGGAGGAATACAAGAAGGTGCTCAAGGAACTGAAGAGCGGCACAAGCGTAAGAAAAACCGCCAAACTGTGTGATGTTTCCATCAGCACAGTTCAGCGGTTGAAGAAGGAGTTTAATTTGATGGTCTAATGTTTATGAACCTACCTTTGACATTCCATGCTAAAATCACATTACCATAATCGACATAAAACTGCAATCTGCCTCCTCGTTCTTGACGCAATCTGATATCACATGCTCTACTATTTGTCATATCCCAACAAACAAAAGTTGAGATTTTAGCTCTATAATTATCGGTGTATGTCCTTTGCGTCTCGATTATACTATACCGTCTTCCTTGACCATTCTCACTAATCGTTATGTAATCATGGTTTAATACTATTCTTACATTCGATTTCTCCCATTTGCTCCAAACGTGATGAAAATGAGATTCTTCATAAGCTGTAAATACTCTATCTTGCGCATATGAGAACATACTTACAAGAAAAAGATAAAAAACTATTAACGACTTCTTCATTGTAGATTATTTAATATTTGACACCTGTTGTTTTTTTTGACTCAATTCTTACAAAAAAAACTCTTGAAAGGGTGAATTATGCCGCCTTTTTTATGTATGTATGACTACTTGAACTTGATAACTCTAAAGTTATTCTTGTTGTCGATAATCGCACCGTCAGCACCAAGTTTGCGGGCTCTACGAGCAGTCTTCCAATAGATGTACTTCTCAATTCGTGGACGCTCGTCACGGATCATAGGAATAACGATAGGTCTGTAAGCGCCGTAGGCAACAACCTCAAAATCTCTACCGACTTCCTGCTCATTCATATAGACATCAACATTGTTGTAGGTGTCCATTTTGAGTTTGTCATATCCGAACAGTGTTTCTCCCAAGAATGTGTGTGATGAGTCTTCTTCTCGTAATTTGCTTTCATGTTCTCAGTTGAAACGTGAGAAACGATGCAAGAAGAAAGTGAAAGGCTGCAAACTGCAACGACTGTAATAAATTTAACAACCTTAATTATAAAATATTCTCGGTTATGTTTGATTGAATTTGTGTTAGTCCATAGATTAGAGTAGAGACAATAAAAAACGTGGACCAAAACTTCGTCTATACTCTCTTTGGCATCGCCAAACGCCTTACAACCATATACAAGTAATTAACCCATGCTATGCGTGAGCATCAACTATCACTCTTGGTTGCTTTTTTAAATTTGGCGATTGCAAGAAAACAAGAACAAAGCTAACGCTTCTTTATCTATATGTCTTTATTTTGCTCTGTTACATAGGCACTTCATTTGAATCCTCCGCAAAGTTAGCTATTATATTTGGTTTTCGCAAGCTTTTCTTTGGAAATTCCTCATTAAGGCTGTATAATAGCTTTAGAAAACAAGAAAAACAGTGAGCCCATAAGAGATGCAGATTACAAAACAAGGCCGACAAGCGCACCTTCCGTACAGCAGACTTCTCAACGACGATTTCACGAGAAGAGGAGAAGCGCAGTATAACCGCCACAGAGCGGACATTACGTTTGACGATTAATGCTAAGTGTAGAGCGATGTAAACAGATTCTAAACAGCGGACTTAAGAAGTTCAGCAACGACGAAATTAAAGAGATTAGAATTTGCCCTGCGGCGCTCGTCTCGGTTGAAGCAAGCAGCCTGCTCGTCTCGTTACCGAGCATTGGGCAACACCGGACGATGGAGTTGGCATTTCCATCGCTTCGAGTAAGTCGGTGGCGGCATCGCGCGTTCTGCCCGGATGCGAGTGCGAATGGGCATCAGTCCGCGGAGAACTGCGCAGGGGGGGGCTCCACGCGCGCGCGTATATGCGCGCGCGTCAGGCAGTTTTTGTTTTTTGCCTTCACTCCTTCACCCGTATGCCCTAAGTTGTTGAGCGAGAGAGAGAAAAGGGTGAAGGCTTTTGTCCTTTAGCCTTCACACGCTGTTCACCCATTCGGGAGGCACGGTGAAGGTTCGACGAGACCTAAGTCTTCACCCGAAAATGGTTGAAATCGTGTGCGTTGTGGATGGGCGGTGAAGGGTGAAGGCAAAAAGTCGAAATTCGGTGAGTGCGTACGCCCGCGTGAGCGGGGCGAAAGCTTCACCGCAGTGTTCACGCGCGGAGAGCGAAAGCGGGGGCGTTTCTCGATTTAGCGGGGAAGAAACGCGCGAAAGTGGGCCGTTGTTTTCGTTTTCCCTCGTCGTCTTTCGGGCTTCAATCGAGCGGTCCTCTCGTGGCGGTGGGTCGTTGGGAGAAAATCGGCGCGCGATACGGGAATGGGTTTGCGCTTTGGCTCACGGGATGCGGGTGCAACGCGCACAGCGCGCCGAGGAGAAAACACAGCGCGCAACGCCATTGTGAAGCGTTGCGCGCTGTCTCGTTGCAGTTCGTTCGTTTTTATGCTTTCTCTCGACTCCGGAGAGAAAGCCCTCGTGTTCTTCTTCGGGTTATGAGAATTTGTGAGATTACGGCAGATTTCCGTTTTTAATCGCTTGTAAACGGCGAGAATGTTCGATAACTGTGATTTCCTGATTTGGCCGTTTCTCGAGAATCTCCTAATATAAGAACTCCGAAAGGGACGCCACAGATCGTTTCTGTGCAAAGTCGGATTTTGCCAAACGAGAAAATCTATGTACCTTTGCATATGAGTGGCACCTAACCCGTTTCGGGTGTGTACACTCTCAGGTCTTAATCCAATGACCGGTATACAGTCCCAGTAATATTCAATCAACTGGTACTTTTTTCAGGACTCGTATAGACAATGCAAATGTCGTTTACATCATTATTAAGTATAGGGAGGAATTTAAAATGAGCAATTACAACAAACATTTATCCCACAGTCACCATAATCATGGCGACATGGATCATTCAAAACATGAGCACGTAAGCACGGAAGAGCATGGAGACTGTAAGGATCAACATCAAGAACATCATGCTGGGCATGATCACAGCGGGCACAGTGGGCATGATCACAGCGGACACAGTGGGCATGATCACAGCGGGCATAGTGGGCATGATCACAGCGGGCACTGTGGGCACGATCACAGCGGGCATAGTGGGCACGATCACAGCGGGCATAGTGGGCATGACCACCATCATCACGGAAACTTTAAGGAGCTTTTCTTAAAGTCATTGCCACTAGGAATCATTATTATGCTCTTATCCCCCATACATGGATTTAAACTACCATTCCAGTTTACTTTTCCATATTATGATATTGTAGTAGCTATTTTGTCTACTATATTAATTATTTATGGTGGGTGTCCATTCTATCAAGGTGCAGTTGATGAATTTAAACAAAAGAAACCTGGAATGATGGCACTCGTTTCTTTAGGTTTAAGTGTTTCCTATTTATACAGTGTTTATGCTGTGATCATTACCTACGTAACGGGTGAACACGTGATGGACTTTTTCTTTGAATTTGCTTCATTACTATTAATCATGCTGTTAGGTCACTGGATTGAGATGAAAGCTATTGGAGAAGCAGGAGACGCACAAGCAGCATTGGCTAAGTTAGTGCCGAAAGATGCTCACGTTGTATTAGAATCTTTGAATTTGCTTCATTACTATTAATCATGCTATTAGGTCACTGGATTGAGATGAAAGCTATTGGAGAAGCAGGAGACGCACAAGCAGAATTGGCTAAGTTAGTGCCGAAAGATGCTCACGTTGTATTAGAAGATGATTCAATTGAAACACGACCAGTTGCTGACTTACAGGTAGGTGATTTAATTCGTGTTCAAGCCGGAGAAAATGTGCCAGCAGACGGGATTATCGAGCGTGGCGAATCACGTTTAAATGAAGCTCTTTTGACTGGAGAATCAAAAGCAGTTAAAAAAGGCCCTGGTGATGAAGTAATCGGGGGCTCAACAAATGGAGAAGGGGTTCTTTATATTAAAGTGAATGAGACAGGTGATCAATCCTTCATCTCTCAAGTTCAGAATTTAATCAGCCAAGCTCAAAGTCAGCCTTCCAGAGCAGAAAATATTGCTCAAAAGGTTGCAGGGTGGCTCTTCTATATTGCTGTTATTGTCGCGCTAATTGCTTTTGTAGTGTGGATGATTATTGGAGATATCCCAACGGCAGTTATAGGATGATTATTGGAGATATCCCAACGGCAGTTATATTTACTATTACTACATTAGTTATTGCTTGTCCGCATGCATTGGGTCTGGCTATTCCATTGGTAACTGCCCGTAGCACAAGCTTAGGAGCTAGCCGTGGCTTACTAGTAAAAGACCGCCAAGCCTTAGAAATAGCTCAAGATGCTGATGTGATAATTTTAGATAAAACGGGCACTTTAACAACTGGTGAATTTAAAGTGTTGGATGTAAAACCTCTTAATGATAAATACATAAAAGAGGAAATCATTGCCTTATTGGCAGGTATTGAAGGAGGATCTAGCCACCCAATTGCTCAATCAATTATAAGGTTCGCCGAGCAGCAAGATATACGTCCAGCGTCTTTTGATTCGATTGATGTGATTTCCGGTGCTGGAGTAGAGGGTAAAGCAGGTGGGCACCGTTACCAATTAATCAGTCAAAAAGCCTATGGACGTAATCTTGATATGGATATTCCAAAAGGAGCAACTC